>Ga0265301_10000041_pt1 | contig 202173 bp, 202 predicted proteins | sample AusTroGonzalo_MG_2_FD_193488 | JGI IMG/M metagenome (GOLD analysis project Ga0265301, IMG submission 193488) | Bovine rumen microbial communities from tropical cattle in Woodstock, Queensland, Australia - Gonzalo_04 | ecosystem: Host-associated > Mammals > Digestive system > Stomach > Rumen ... | reverse complement strand
TGCCATCTTACTGAGGTATTAACTATTTAATTAATGATTACTTACCAGCAGCTTTACCTGCCTTGCGTCTCAGGACTTCATCCTGGAACTTAATACCCTTACCCTTATAAGGTTCAGGCTTACGCATCGAGCGGATCTTTGCGGCCACCTGACCAAGAAGTTGTTTGTCGTATGAACGCATCTTCAAGATGGGGTTCTTACCTCTCTCGTTGATGGTTTCGATTTTGATCTCCGGAGGCATCTCCATGAAGATGGTGTGGGAGTATCCGAGGGCCATCTCAAGGATTTGTCCCTTGGCTTCGGCCTTGTAACCGACGCCGACGAATTCCTGGACGGTCTCGAAACCCTCGCTGACGCCTTTCACCATGTTGAAGATCAAGGCGCGGTACAGTCCGTGTTTGGCACCGGCTTCGGCAACAGCCTCGTTCGGTTTCACATGGATGTGGTCGCCTTCGACCTCCAAAATGACGTGGTCGGAGTATTTCTGAGTGAGCTCACCCAACTTACCTTTGACGGTGATGGTGTGTTCTTTGTCGTCGATGTTGACTGTAACGCCTGCCGGAATGGCGATGGGCATTTTACCTATTCTTGACATAATTCCAATCTCCTTTCCTTTGGTTGATTAGCTAACATAACATAACACTTCGCCACCGATATGGAGCTTGCGGGCTTCTTTGTCGGTCATCACACCCTGTGAAGTGGAAATGATGGCGATGCCGAGGCCGTTCATCACTCTTGGGAGGCTCTCGCTGTCGGCATATTTCCGGAGGCCAGGACGCGAAACGCGGTCGATGGTGGAAATGGCCGGCACTTTGGTCACAGGATGGTACTTAAGAGCGATCTTAATGACGTTCTGTGACTTCTTCTCTCCTTCTTCGAACTTGTAGTTCAGGATATAACCCTTCTCAAACAAGATCTTGGTCATGGCCTTCTTGATGTTCGAAGCGGGGATTTCAACGATTCTATGCTTTGCATTGACGGCATTGCGGATGCGGGTCAAATAATCTGCGATAGGGTCTGTATACATCTCTTACTGTTTTTAATGATTACCAACTAGCTTTCTTTACGCCTGGAATCAAGCCCTTCAGTGCCATCTCACGGAAGTTGATACGTGAAATACCGAACTGTCTCATATAGCCTTTCGGACGGCCGGTGAGTTGGCAGCGGTTGTGGAGGCGGACTGGGGAAGCGTTCTTCGGCAGTTTCTGCAGTGCTTCATAATCGCCAGCTTCTTTCAAGGCTGCACGTTTGGCAGCGTACTTGGCCACCATCTGTGCTCTTTTGCGCTCACGCGCTTTCATTGACTCTTTTGCCATGGTTTACTTTTTTTGATTTTTAAAAGGAAGACCAAAATGTTTCAACAAAGCCAAAGCCTCTTGATCAGTATTGGCTGAAGTGACGAAGGTGATGTTCATACCATTGATATGGTTGACCTTTTCGATGTCGATTTCCGGGAAGATGATCTGTTCGGTGATACCGAAACTGTAGTTGCCACGGCCATCGAAGCCTTTGTCGTTGATACCCCTGAAGTCGCGGACACGCGGGAGAGCGACGCAGACGAGACGTTCGAGAAATTCGTACATCTTGTCGCCGCGCAGTGTGACGTGGACGCCAATCGGGTTGCCGCGACGCAGTTTGAAGTTACTGACGTCGTGACGTGAGATAGTCGGAACGGCTTTCTGACCGGTGATGGCGGTCATTTCCTCCACACCATAGTCAATCAGTTTCTTGTCTGCCAAGGCAGCACCGATACCCTGATTGAGTGAAATTTTCAAAAGCCGTGGAACCTGCATCACGCTCTTATAGTGGAATTCCTCCATCAATGCAGGCACGATTTCACTCTTGTATTGAGTTCTAAGTCTGGGTTGATAGTTCATCTTACTTAATTATTTGACCGTTTTTCTTTGAGACGCGGACCAACTTGCCCGTTCTTTCGTCAATTTTACGTCCGACTCTCGTGGGATTGCCGTCAGTGTCGATCACCATGAGGTTGGAGATGTGGATAGGGGCTTCTTGCTTGATGATGCCACCTTGAGGATGCTCGGCGTTGGGACGGGTGTGCTTAGACATCATTCTGACGCCTTCGACGATAGCCCTTTGGGACTTTCTGTCAACGCTCATCACTTTGCCTCTTTTGCCTTTGTCATTGCCTGAGAGTACCAGGACAGTGTCGCCTTTCTTAACATGTAGTTTCATAGTCGTTCAATTTTAAATTACAACACTTCTGGAGCGAGTGAAACAATCTTCATAAACTGCTTTTCGCGCAACTCTCTGGCAACGGGACCAAAGATACGGGTTCCGACAAGTTCACCGGCGTTGTTCAGAAGAACGCAGGCGTTGTCGTCGAAACGGATGTAGGAACCGTCGGGACGGCGGGTTTCCTTCTTGGTGCGGACTACGACTGCCTTTGAAACGGTACCCTTCTTGATGTTACCGCTTGGGATGGCGCTTTTCACGGTGACGACGATGATGTCGCCGGTGTGGGCGTAACGCTTCTTGGTTCCGCCTAACACTCTGATGCAGAGGACTTCTTTTGCACCGCTATTGTCAGCTACTGCGAGTCTGGTTTCCTGTTGTATCATCTTACTTAGCCCTTTCGATAATTTCTACTAATCTCCAACATTTTCTTTTGCTCATAGGACGGGTTTCCATGATGCGCACGGTGTCACCGATGTTGCATTCATTCTTCTCGTCATGTGCCATAAACCGGTCAGTCTTCTTGATAAACTTACCGTAGATCGGGTGCTTCTCACGACGTTCGATAGCTACGACGATGGATTTGTCCATCTTATTGCTGACAACCACGCCGATTCTTTCTTTTCTCAAGTTTCTTGTTTCTTCCATTTCTCTTCGTCGTTAAAAGTTAGTTGTTCTGTTCAAGTTCGCGTCTCCTCAATTCAGTCAGAATGCGGGCAATGTCCTTGCGCGTGGCGCGAATCAGGTTGGGGTTCTCCAGCGGAGAAGCGGCATGGTTGAGTCTCATCTTCTGAAGCTGCATCTCAGCTTGCTCGAGGCGCTCGTTCAGGTCGGCGACGCTCAACTCTCTCAATGATTCTTTTTTCATAGCTTGTTCCAACTTAAATTATTCAACGTAATCTCTTCTTACCACAAACTTCGTCGTCACCGGCAGCTTCTGGGCTGCGAGGCGGAGGGCTTCCTTGGCAATGGCCAACGGCACACCGTCAGCTTCAAACAGCATGTGACCGGGGGTAACGCGAGCTACAAAGTATTCCGGATCACCTTTACCCTTACCCATACGGACGTCCAAAGGCTTCTTGGTGATGGGTTTGTCGGGATAGATGCGAATCCAGATCTGTCCTTCACGTTTCATATAACGTGTGACGGCCTGACGGGCAGCCTCAATCTGGCGAGCCGTGATCAAAGCCTCTTCCAATGTCTTGATTCCAAAAGATCCAAAAGCTAACTCATGGCCACGGAAAGCGTTGCCTTTCATCTTACCTTTTTGGGGTCTTCTGAATTTTTGTCTTTTCGGTTGTAACATCGTTACTTAACTTTTAAAGATTAAAAAATTATTTACGTTTTCCATTGCCACGACGTGGTGCTCCGGCGGGTTTCGGTGAAGCAGGACGCTTGCCGGCGGCACTGTTCACGCTGGTCGGAACCAGTTCAGGCTTTCCATAGATTTCACCTTTGCAGATCCACACCTTGATGCCAAGACGGCCGTAGGAAGTGTGGGCCTCAACGAGAGAGTAGTCGATGTCGGCACGCAGGGTGTGCAGCGGAATACGACCCTCTTTGAAGGATTCGGAACGAGCGATTTCAGCGCCTCCGACACGACCGGAGATCAAAATCTTGATACCCTCGGCACCGATTCTCATGGTACCTGAAGAAGCAGTCTTGATAGCGCGACGGTACGAAACACGGCCTTCAATCTGCTTGGCGATTGTGCTGGCGACGATGTAAGCGTCAAGCTCGGGTCTCTTGATCTCGTTGATGTTGATCTGGATCTCCTTGCCTGTCAGCTTGACGAGCTCTTTCTTCAACTTGTCAACCTCTTCACCACCCTTGCCGATGATCATGCCCGGACGTGCGGTGAAAATGGTGACGGTGACGTACTTCAAGGAACGTTCGATGGCGATCTTTGAGATGCCGGCCTTGCCGAGACGGGCGTTCAGATACTTGCGGATCTTGTCGTCCTCAACGAGCTTGCCTGAAAACTCTTTTCCACCATACCAATTGGAATCCCATCCTTTGATGATTCCCAATCTAAGACCTATAGGATTAGTTTTTTGTCCCATTTTTACTTATCTTATTATTACTTATTCTTCCTTTGCTATTCTGCTATCCACAATAATAGTCACATGATTCGAACGCTTGCGGATGTGGAAAGCGCGACCGTGAGGAGCGGCTTGGATGCGCTTCAGGGTACGACCTTCGTCAACCCAAATCTCCTTCACGTAAAGGTTGCTGTCCTCAACGCGCTTGCCTTCGTTCTTGGCTTCCCAGTTGGCGATGGCCGAACGGAGCAGCTTGTAAACCGGCTTGGCAGCGCTCTTGGTGGAATATTGCAAGGAGTGCAGTGCGAGTTCAACCTTCATGCCTCTGATCATGTCGGCCACAAGACGCATCTTGAATGGCGATGTGGGCACATTGTTCAGACTGGCGATGGCTACTGATTTGCGAGCTTCCTTCATGGCTTCAGCTCTGTTGTGTTTTCTAGCTCCCATTGTTGTCTCCTCCTATTACTTGTTACCTTTGTCTTTGTTACCGGCATGACCTCTGAAGATACGGGTCGGAGCAAATTCGCCAAGCTTGTGGCCAACCATGTTCTCAGTCACATAGACCGGGATGAACTTGTTGCCATTGTGGACGGCGATGGTCTGTCCGACGAAATCAGGAGAAATCATCGACGCTCTCGACCAAGTCTTGATGACGGTCTTCTTGCCGCTTTCTACATTTTCCATCACTCTCTGGTAGAGTTTGTAGTGGATGTACGGGCCTTTCTTTAATGATCTACTCATAGTTTTATGCGATTTTCCTGATGATTACTTCTTTCTTCTTTCGATGATGTACTTGCTCGAGGCAGCCTTCGGTGAACGGGTCTTGTAGCCCTTTGCCGGCAAACCCTTGCGTGAACGCGGATGACCGCCAGAAGCACGACCTTCACCACCACCCATCGGGTGATCGACAGGGTTCATGACAACACCACGGTTGTGGGGACGACGACCCAGCCAACGGCTACGGCCTGCCTTACCTGACTTCTCAAGGTTGTGGTCACCGTTCGAAACCGAACCGATGGTAGCCTTGCAAGCCTGGAGAATCATACGGGTCTCACCCGAGGGCATGCGGAGGATGGCATACTTGCCTTCACGCGACATCAGCTGTGCATAGCTGCCGGCGCTGCGAGCCATCTTGGCACCCTCGCCCGGGCGCAACTCGATGTTGTGAATAATGGTACCGAACGGAACCTCGCTGAGGAACAGGGTGTTGCCAACATTGGGCTGGACACCGGCGCCGCTCATGATCTCTTGACCGACCTTCAGGCCCGCGGGGGCGATGATGTAACGCTTCTCACCATCCTTGTAGAATACCAAGGCGATGCGAGCAGTGCGGTTCGGGTCGTACTCGATGGTCTTCACGATCCCCGGAATACCGTCCTTGTCGCGCTTGAAGTCGATGATTCTGTATCTCTGTTTGTGTCCGCCACCTCTGTAACGAACAGTCATTTTACCACTGGAGTTACGTCCACCGGTGCTCTTCATCGGAGCCAGCAATGACTTTTCCGGTCTGTCGGTCGTAATCTCGTCAAATGCGCTCAAAACCTTGAAACGCTGACCTGGTGTCGTAGGTTTATATTTCTTTAAAGCCATAATCAGATACTGCTAAAAAAGTCAATTGTTTCACCTTCAGCCAATGTCACAACAGCCTTCTTGATGTCCTTGGCCTTGCCAGTGATGACACCGCTCTTGGTGTAGCGTGACTTTGACTTTCCTTCGTAATTCATCGTGTTGACGGCGGTAACCTTCACACCATAGAGAGCCTCAACGGCTTGCTTGATCTGAAGCTTGTTGGCGCGCTTGTCAACAATGAACGCATAACGATTAAGCTTCTCGCTTATCGCGGTCATCTTCTCAGTGATGACGGGTTTCTGTATGATAATCATCTCTTTTCGTGTTTTTAAGGTTAAACATTATCCAAGGATCTCGTCGATAGGCTTCAGAGCACTCTCGGTGATGAAGATCTTCTTGGCGTTCAGAATATCATAAGTGTTCAGGTTACGGGCCAAAGCGACTTGAGTGCGCTGGATGTTGCGGGCCGAAAGCACCACGTTGCGGTTGGGCTCGGCAAACACAAACATGTTTCTCTTGCCATTGACCTTGAAGTTGTCAAGAATGCTGACCATCTGCTTCGTCTTGATCTCCTCAAAGCTGAAGTCCTCGACGATGACGATCTCGTTATCATTGACCTTGCAGGTGAGGGCCGAACGACGTGCGAGGGCCTTGACCTTCTTATTCAGTTTGAAACTATAGTCGCGGGGCTTGGGGCCGAACACGCGGGCACCACCTCTCAGCAAAGGAGAGTTGATGTCGCCACGACGAGCACCACCGGTACCCTTCTGACGGAACAATTTGCGGGTGCTGCCGGAGAGCTCGCTGCGCTCCTTCGACTTGTGCGTTCCTTGACGCTGGTCAGCGAGGTATTGCTTCACTGCCAGATACATGACATGCTCGTTAGGCTCAATAGCGTAAATGTTGTCATTCAGCTGCACCTTACGGCCAGTGTCTTCGCCTTTGATGTTATAAACTGTTAACTCCATCTCTCAATCATTAAATATCCGTTATTGTGGCCCGGAACGGCGCCCTTTACCACCAACAAATTTCTGCTTGCATCGATCTTCACGATCTGCAAGTTCGTGACTTTTACCTTATGGTTGCCCATCTGACCAGCCATACGCAAACCCTTGAACACTCTCGAAGGATATGCGCAAGCACCGATGGAACCCGGTTTTCTCAAACGGTTGTGCTGACCGTGAGTTGCTTGACCAACGCCATTGAAATGATGACGTTTCACAACGCCCTGGAAGCCTTTACCTTTGCTGATGCCACTGACATCCACAAACTCGCCTTCCATGAAGACGTCAACGGTTAACGTTTCGCCTAATTGTTTTCTGTGGCCTTGCTCGAAACGTGAAAATTCGCGCACCAGCTTCTTGGGAGTAGTACCGGCCTTGGCAAAGTGACCTTGCTCAGCCTTCGAAGTGTTCTTCAACTTCTTCTCGTCGAAACCCAACTGGATAGCGTCATAACCGTCATTTTCCTTTGTTCTGACTTGGGTGACCACGCACGGACCAGCCTCGATGACCGTAACCGGAATCATCTTGCCGCTCTCATCGTAGATGCTCGTCATCCCAATCTTTTTTCCTAGTAATCCTGACATTGCTACTTAGCTTTAATTTTTTGTACTAGATAGTTTGTTTTACAATTTGATTTCCACTTCCACACCGCTGGGGAGCTCCAGTTTCATCAATGCGTCAATCGTCTGTGAAGTCGAGTTGTAGATGTCGAGCAAACGCTTGTAGGTCGAAAGCTCGAACTGCTCTCTCGATTTCTTGTGAACGAAAGTCGAACGCAGCACGGTGTAGATCTTCTTGTTCGTAGGCAGCGGAATGGGACCACTGACAACTGCTCCAGTCAACTTAATAGTGTTCACGATCTTCTGGGCCGACTTGTCAACCAAGTTGTGATCGTGTGACTTCAATTTAATTCTAATTCTCTGGCTCACAATAGTTAATTATTAATTAGTTTGTCTTTTCTTATATAAAATACAATCCTTTCGCTTTCTTGATCACAATGTCGGCAAGAGCGTCAGGCACCGGGGCGTAATGGCTGAACTCCATGTTGAACGTGGCACGGCCCGAAGTGATCGAGCGCAGGGTGGTGATGTATCCGAACATCTCCGCCAGCGGCACATCCGCCTTGATAACCTGAAAGCCCATGTCGGCTGCGACCTCGCGCAGAATGGACCTCTTTTTGTTCAAATCACCCGTGACGTCACCAATGTACTCGTCAGGGCAATGGATCTCGACACGCATGATCGGCTCGGTAAGGACTGCTCCGGCCTTGAGGCCAGCCTCCTTGAAACCGATGCGCGCGGCCGATTCGAACGAGAGCGCGTCGCTGTCAACCGGATGGAACGAACCATCGGTGACGACGACCTTGGCGTTTTCGACAGGGAACCCTGCCAGCACACCATTGGACAAGGCTCCCTTGAAGCCCTTCTCAATGGCTTGAATGAATTCTCGCGGGATGGCACCGTTCTTGACTTCATCAACGAACTGAAGCCCGACGACTCCCTCGTCAGCTGGACCCATCGTGAACTCGATATCAGCGAATCTACCCTTGCCACCGGTCTGTTTTTTATAGACTTCACGGTGCTGAATTGTGAGTGTAAAGGTTTCCTTGTATGCGACCTGTGGACGACCCTGGTTGACTTCTATGCCAAATTCTCTTCTGAGACGGTCGATAATGATATCAAGGTGTAATTCGCCCATTCCTGAGAGAATGGTTTGTCCCGAGTTTTCATCGAGATGGACGAACAAAGTGGGATCTTCCTCGACCAACTTGGCCAGGGAGGCTTCCATCTTTTCAATGTCTGCTGTTGTCTTGGGCTCAACCGCCACATTCACCACCGGGTCGGGGAACTTGATGTTCTCGAGGACCAATGGCTTGTTCTCGACGGTCAAGGTGTCGCCTGTGCGGATGGCCTTGAACCCGATGGCAGCGCCGATGTCGCCCGCAGAGATCTCTTCCATGGGATTCTGCTTGTTGGCATGCATCTGAACGATCTTGGCAATGCGCTCGCGCTTGCCCGTGCCAGTGTTCAAGACGGTCTCGCCGGCTTTCAATGTGCCTGAATAGACGCGGAAGAAACAAAGACGACCGACAAAGGGATCAGTGGCAATCTTGAATGCCAAAGCGCAGAACGGCTCTTTCGGGTCGGCCTTGCGAATCTCCTCTTGTTCGGTCTTGGGGTTGATGCCGGTCACATGGTCGACATCCAACGGGCTGGGCAGATAGTTGACGATGGCGTCAAGCAACATCTGCACACCCTTGTTCTTGAACGAAGCGCCGCAGAACACAGGGCAGATGTTCAGACTCAAAGTCTCCTTGCGGATCTGGTCGATCAACTCCTGCTCGGTGATGCTGTCGGGATCATCCATGAACTTCTCAAATAGGGCCTCGTTGTCCTCGGCGGCACCCTCGATGATCATGGAGCGGTACTTGGCCACATCCTCTTTCATCTCCTCGGGAATCGCCACCTCTTTGTAATGCGACCCGTTGTCTTCCTCGTCCCACACAAACGCCTTGTTCTTGATCAAATCCACCACGCCGACGAAGGTATCTTCGACGCCGATGGGGAGCTGGAGCGGGATGGGGTTGCCGTGCAAGCGTTCACGGATCTGGTCCATGACCTTGAAATAATCGGCACCCGCGCGGTCCATCTTGTTCACAAAGCAAATGCGCGGCACTTTATACTTGTTCGCCTGACGCCAAACGGTTTCCGACTGAGGCTCCACACCACCGACAGCACAGAAAATGGCGATGGCACCGTCGAGAACGCGAAGCGAGCGCTCCACCTCAACAGTGAAATCGACATGACCTGGAGTGTCAATGATGTTGATCTTGTATGCCTCGTTGTTAAGGTGCCAGAACACCGTGGTAGCGGCAGAGGTGATGGTGATGCCACGTTCCTGCTCCTGGACCATCCAATCCATGGTGGCGGCGCCGTCGTGGACTTCACCGATCTTATGGCTGCGTCCCGTATAATAGAGGATACGCTCGGTCGTAGTCGTCTTACCAGCATCGATGTGAGCCATGATGCCGATATTACGAGTGAGGCTGAGGTTGTTCATATTTGCGGTGACGTTTGCCATCTGTTTCTTAACCCTTTCTAAAATTAGAATCTGAAGTGCGAGAAGGCCTTGTTGGCATCGGCCATACGGTGGATCTCCTCCTTCTTCTTGAAGGCTGCACCCTCTTCCTTGTAGGCTTGCATGATCTCAGAAGCGAGCTTCAGGGCCATCGACTTCTCGTGACGTTTACGAGCGTAGTTGATCAGGTTCTTCATGCCGATGCTCTGCTTACGGGCAGGACGGATCTCTGAAGGAATCTGGAAGGTGGCACCACCGATACGGCGGCTGCGGACCTCGACCTGAGGAGTGACGTTGGCAAGAGCCTTCTTCCACACCTCGACAGGATTCTCACCGAGCTTCTCCTCGATGATGTCCATAGCTTCGTAGAAAATCTCATAAGCCAGATTCTTCTTTCCTTTGAGCATGATGTTGTTCACGAATTTCGTGACCTGCACGTCATTGTACTTCGGATCCGGAAGGATGATTCTCTTTTTTGGTTTCGCTTTTCTCATTTCTCAAAAAGTCTTAATTGTTTACTTGCCTCTTACTTCTTAACGGCTGCTTTTTTAGGTCTCTTGGCTCCGTACTTGGATCTGCGCTGACGGCGTCCATCAACACCACTGGTATCCAAAGCTCCACGGATAATGTGATAGCGGACACCCGGAAGATCCTTAACACGGCCGCCTCTGATCATCACGATAGAGTGCTCCTGCAGGTTGTGGCCTTCGCCCGGAATGTAAGCGTTCACTTCCTTCTGGTTGGTCAGACGAACCCTGGCCACCTTTCTCATGGCTGAGTTAGGCTTCTTAGGAGTGGTCGTGTAAACACGAACGCATACACCGCGACGCTGAGGGCATGAATCCAAAGCCGGAGACTTGCTCTTGTCGATCAATTTCTGGCGCCCTTTGCGCACTAATTGTTGAATAGTCGGCATTTTGTTAGAATTTGTTTAACTGTTTGTTTTTAATCCTATTTTTTGGACAATATTTCTTTGCTCAAGCTGAACACAGCTCAAGATCCACGATTTTTCAAGATGTAGTCAGGGAAAACATTCGGCCATAATGCAGGCCTGAAGTCTATAAACCCACGATGCTTCCATTTCCTAAGGCACTTTCGCCCGCATCGTGCAGAGACCTATGATGGTTTAATTATCAGGTCCCTGACCATATCTATTCAAAAGGATAAACCTTTCACTAATTCAGCGGCGCAAAAGTACAACAATTTCTTTTACCGACAACACTTTTCCGTAAATTTTTTTGAAAATTTTAATAATCATTTATTTAATTGATTATCAATATTTTAAATGATTGAACAACGGAAAAGAACTCTCTCTAAGACGAAAAAAACATCCCATCAAGCCCGAAAAACTCGGTTTTTGATGGGATGTCTCATAAAAAAATCAATATCAAATAACGATTTTCTGTAGAAAAAAATTTCTCTAAACCTCAAAAATCTCTACTTCTCTACTTCTCTAATTCGTGACAACTCAATTCTAGTACTTGACAAACCGATCCTCACCATTGCTCAAGCCAAGCAACTCACTGCGACCGAAAAGCAAAAATACCTTGTGGTCCCAAATGAGCTCCCAAAGAATCCGGCTCACACGAACCTGGTCGTCGGCCGACAACTCTTCACTAGTGATGGTGGTGTTCTCATCAGCCTTCTTCACCTGATGCTCCTGAAACGCCATCTGCATGACCTGGTAACACAAGTTAACAAAAGTGATGCCCGTGGTGTGGTCGCGGCCCGACATCACCAAGTTGATTCTTTCTCTTAACTCCTCGTCATTATAAAGGAGTTGAACGGGGTTGGTGTCGTAATTCATAAGCTCAAATTTAGTTATCTGGGTACAAACATAAGAAAAAATCTTGATAATCCTACAACGGAACCCTAAAAATCATACTTTTTTCGTATTTTTGCAGCCTATATTATTAATAGGTATGTACGTAAAACTGTTTGCCGTCTGGTTTCTTGCCGTGGTCAGCTTCTTCGTCCTCTGGGCAATCCTGGCCAAAATCATCAAACGAATCAGCGATAAAAAACATTCTGACTCCTAACTTCTATATTCTGAATTCTAAAACTTTATAATAATGAAATACGACGTCATCGTTATCGGCAGCGGCCCTGGAGGCTACGTGGCTGCCATCAGAGCATCACAACTTGGAAAGAAAACCGCAGTGGTCGAGAAGGCCGAACTGGGCGGCATCTGCCTCAACTGGGGCTGCATCCCCACCAAGGCACTGCTAAAAAGCGCTCAGGTATATAACTACATCAAACACGCCGAGAACTACGGCATCAAAGTGGATGGCGAAGCCAAACCCGACATGGAAGCCGTCGTCGCCCGCAGCCGCGGCGTGGCCGAGACCATGAGCAAAGGCGTGCAGTTCCTCCTCAAGAAAAACAATGTCGAGGTCATCAACGGCTATGGCCGCCTCACCGCCGACAGCGGTAAAGACGCAATGCATTGCGTCTCCGTCACCGACGCCGAAGGCAACGTCACCCTGCATGAAGCCGACCACATCATCCTCGCCACAGGCTCACGCGTCCGCGAACTGCCCGCACTACCCATCGACGGAAAGAAAATCATCGGCTATCGCCAAGCCCTCGTCCTCGACAAACTCCCCGAGAGCATGGTCGTGGTGGGCTCAGGCGCCATCGGATCAGAGTTCGCATTCTTCTTCACTAGCATGGGCGTCCAAGTCACCCTCGTGGAGTTCCTTCCCAACGTGGTGCCCAACGAAGACGAAGACGTATCGAAACAAGTGGAACGCTCCTTCAAGAAACTGAAGATGACCGTCATGACCGAAGCCTCAGTGACCCACGTGGACACCTCCGGCGAGAAGTGCATCTGCACCATCAACACCAAGAGAGGCGAAAAGACCGTCGAAGCCGACATCGTGCTCTCCGCCGTCGGCGTGCAAACCAACATCGACGACCTCGGACTGGAAACCCTGGGCATCACCACCGAACGCGGCAAGATCAACGTGGACGAATGGTACCGCACCAACGTGCCAGGCATCTATGCCATCGGCGACATCGTGCACGGTCCCGCCCTGGCCCACAAAGCCGACCACGAAGCCACCATCTGCGTGGAGAAGCTCTGCGGCCTCGACCCGAAACCCCTGAACTATGCCAACATCCCCGGCTGCACCTACACCACCCCCGAAATCGCCTCCGTCGGCCTCAGCGAAGCCAAAGCCATCGCCGCAGGCTACGAAGTGAAAATCGGCAAGTTCCCCTTCACCGCCTCGGGTAAAGCCACCGCGGCCGGAAACAAAGACGGATTCATCAAAGTGGTGTTCGACGCCAAGACCGGCGACTGGTTGGGCTGCCACATGGTCGGCGACAACGTAACCGAAATGGTCGCCTCCGCCGTGCTCTGCCGTGAACTGGGCGCCAAAGGCGAAGACATCATCCACGCCGTGTTCCCCCACCCCACCATGTCCGAAGGCATCATGGAAGCGGCAGCCGCTGCCTACAACGAATGTGTTCATCTTTAATGAAGAATGCGGAATTAGGAATGCGGAATGCGGAATTAACTTATGGGAACTACTAATTCCGCATTCCTAATTCCTAATTCCGCATTCCAAATTAATCTACTATGGAGATTATAGAGACCAAAATAAAAGACCTATTAATCATTAAGCCAGACGTGTTTCTGGATGAACGGGGATATTTCTTCGAGAGCTATAACCGTCAACGATTCCTCGAACACGGACTCGACATGACCTTTGTGCAAGACAACGAGTCACAGTCGATGCGAGGCGTGCTTCGTGGGTTGCATTTCCAAAAACCACCCTACACCCAAGGAAAACTGGTGCGTGTGGTAAAAGGCGCCGTCTTGGATGTGGCCGTTGACCTCCGCAAAGACTCCCCCACCTACGGACAGTGGGAGTCGGTGGAACTCACCGAAGGCAACAAGTTCATGTACTGGATCCCCGAAGGCTTCGCCCATGGATTCGTGTGCCTCGAAGACCACTCGGTGTTCACATACAAATGCACCAACGTCTATCACAAAGCCTCCGAAGGCAGCATCCGGTGGAACGACCCCGTCCTGAACATCCAATGGAACATCGACAACCCCATCCTCTCGGAAAAGGACAAAGTGTCGCCCATGTTCAAGGACTTTGTCACACCATTTTAAAACGGAAAACGGAAAGTGAAAACTAAAAAGAACGAATATATGAGAAAACGAAACGTACTGCTTGCCTGCGGCTTCGCTATTATATTAATAGGTGTCACAGCCGCCCTCACCTTCAGCATCGCACAAAATACCACTACTGAAGACGACAGCGGTTTCTATGACGGCCTTCAACCCGATGTGCTGAGCTTCGACCACATGGCTCAGTATGTGAACGACATCGAGCTGCCCGAGACCCTGGAGTTCTGCGGCGAAAAGGTGCCGTTGAACCGTTTCTATGTCCGCGAAAGCCTGGAGCGCGAGCTGCTGGTGAATTCATACCGCCATGCCAGCACCATCCTGCTGCTGAAGAGGACCACCCGTTGGTTCCCCGTCATCGAACCCATCCTGAGGAAAAACAACCTCCCTGAGGACTTCAAGTACCTCGCCATGATCGAGAGCGACCTCACCAACGCCGTCTCCCCCTCCAAAGCCGTGGGCTTCTGGCAGTTCCTCGAAGGCACCGGCAAACAATACGGGCTGGAAATCTACAAGGAAGTCGATATGCGCTATAACCAGGAATTGGAGACCCAAGCCGCTTGCAGTTTTCTCAAGGACCTTTACAAACGCTTCGGCAGCTGGACCTTGGCCGCAGCCGCTTACAACTGCGGCGGAGGACGCGTGTCGCGTACCATCGAGGAACAGCACGTCAACTCGTACTACGACATGCTGCTGCCTAACGAGACCGAACGCTATGTCTACCGCATCCTGGCCTTCAAGCTCATCACCGAGAACCCCGCCAAGTACGGCTTCCACATCAGCGACGAAGGCTGGTACCAACCTCTTGATTACAAGACCATCACGGTCACCGAGACCATCGAAAACCTGGCCGATTTCGCCATCGAACAAGGCACCAACCTCAAGATTCTCAAATACTACAACCCTTGGCTCCGCAGCGAAAAACTGACCATTTCACAAGGTAACAGCTATGAGATTAAGCTTCCGAGATAAGGAGAAAAATAGAAGTAAGAAGTAAGAAGCAAGAAGGGCATGAACGAATTCTCTGAGGATAAAACACTTGAGATTTTAGGGGCTCGGGAGAACAACCTGAAAAACATCGACCTCTCCATCCCTCGCAATGCCTTGGTAGTCATTACCGGCATCAGCGGCAGCGGCAAGTCGTCATTGGCCTTCGACACCATTTACGCCGAGGGACAGCGACGTTACATGGAGAGCTTCTCTGCCTATGCAAGACAATTCGTGGGCAACATGGAACGCCCAGATGTCGACAAAATCACTGGCTTGAGCCCCGTGATCAGCATCGAACAGAAGTCGGTGAACAAAAACCCCCGCTCCACCGTGGGCACCATCACCGAGATCTACGACTTCCTTCGTCTGCTCTACGCCCGTATAGGCGAAGCCTACTCCTACAACACCGGCGAACGCATGGTGCGTTACTCCGAAGAACAGATCACTGACCTCATCCTCAAAGACTACCAAGGAAAACGCATCAGCATATTAGCTCCCACAGTCAGAGGCCGTAAAGGCCATTACCGAGAGCTGTTTGAGCATATCCGCCAGGCAGGATTCACCCGAGTCCGCGTCGACGGCGAGATGCGCGAGATAGAGTTCGGCATGATGCTCGACCGCTACAAGACCCACGACATCGAGATCGTCATCGACCGCATCCAAGTCAGCGACGACAGCAAGACACGCATCGGCAAGTCGGTGCAAGTCGCCTTCCGCTACGGCAAAGGCCTGCTGATGGTGATGGACCACGACACTGAGCATCTGCGCTACTTCAGCCGCCTGCTCATGTGTCCCACCACCGGCCTCTCCTACGAAGACCCTGAGCCCAACACCTTCTCGTTCAACTCACCCCACGGCGCCTGCCCAAAATGCAACGGCATGGGCGAGATCACCGAAGTCGACAAGGAGAAACTCATCCCCAACCCCGACCTCAGCATCCGGAAAGGAGGACTCGCCCCAGCCGGAGAATACAAGGCGGGCAGCTGGATCTTCAAACAACTGGAAGCCATCGGCCTGAAATACGGCTTCACCCTCGACACCCCAATGAAGGAAATCTCCGACGAGGCCTTGGATGTCATCCTCTACGGCACTAACGAGACCTTCGAGGTGAAGCGCGAATACATCGGCATCAACAGCATCTATAAAATCAACTTCGAAGGCATCATCCGATTCATCGAGAGCCAAAACACCGAGGAAGCCCCCGCCAGCATCGCACGCTGGGCCGGATCCTTCATGAACCACGTCCCCTGCCCCGTCTGCCACGGCACCCGCCTCAAGAAAGAGTCGCGGTATTTCCTCATCGACGGAAAAAACATCGCCGAGGTTGCAGAGATGGACACCTTTGCCCTATCCAAGTGGATTGAAGAACTACCCTCGAAACTCAACGAACGCCAGTATGAAATCGGCAAGGAAATCCTCCGCGAGATCGACAAAAGGGTGCACTTCCTACTCGACATCGGCATCGACTACCTGAGCCTGAACCGACCGGCAGCCTCCCTGTCAGGAGGTGAGGCACAGCGCATCCGTCTCGCCACCCAGATAGGCTCGCAGCTCACTGGCGTGCTCTACATCCTCGACGAACCCAGCATCGGACTCCACCAACGCGACAACCACCGACTCATCCAATCGCTAAAGGAGCTGCGCGACATCGGCAACTCAGTCATCGTGGTGGAACACGACAAAGACACCATGCTCAACGCCGACTACCTGGTGGACATCGGCCCCGGCGCCGGTCGCCACGGCGGCGAAGTGGTCTTCGCCGGCACACCCCAAGAGGCGATGCACGGCCATTCCATCACATGCGACTTTCTCAACGGGACAAGGACTATCGAGTTGCCCAATGAACGCCGAAGACCTGAAAAGGGGCAGTACCTTATCATAAAAGGCGCCTCAGGACATAACCTGAAAAACGTCAACTTCAAGCTGCCATTGGGCATCATGACCTGCATCACGGGCGTCTCCGGCTCAGGCAAATCCACCCTGGTCAACGAGACACTCACCCCCATCCTCAGCAAGAAGTTCTACCGCTCGGTGAAAGAACCCCTCCCCTACGACAGCATCGAAGGCATTGAACTCATCGACAAGATCATCCAAATCGACCAGGCTCCCATCGGCAGGACCCCTCGTTCCAATCCCGCCACCTACACCAAGGTGTTCGACGACATCCGCAAGCTCTTCGGCGAGCTGCCCGAGGCCAAAATCCGAAACTACAAAGCCGGACGCTTCTCGTTTAACGTGAAAGGCGGACGCTGCGAGGCCTGCAAGGGCGCCGGCGTGAACCTCATAGAGATGAACTTCCTTCCCGACGTATCAGTGGTGTGCCCCGAATGCCAAGGCAAACGCTACAACCGCGAAACCCTGGAGGTGCGCTACAAAGGCAAGTCCATTAACGATGTGCTCAACATGACCATCAACGAGGCCGTGACCTTCTTCGAGAACATCCCTTCCATCATCCAGAAAATCAAAACTTTGCAGGATGTAGGCTTAGGCTATCTCACCCTGGGCCAAGCCTCTACCACCATCTCCGGCGGAGAAGCACAACGCGTGAAGCTTGCCACCGAACTCGCCAAACGCGACACGGGAAAAACCCTTTATGTGCTGGACGAACCGACCACCGGTCTTCATTTTGAAGACATCAAGGTACTCATGAACGTGCTGAACAAACTTGTCGACAAAGGCAATACCGTCGTCATCATCGAACACAACATGGACGTAATCAAACTCGCCGACTGGATTATTGACATGGGACCCGAAGGCGGTGAACGCGGCGGCTCCATCGTCTGCGAAGGCACCCCGGAAGAAGTGGCCGAGTGCGAGAGCAGTTATACGGGAAAGTATTTGAGAGAAGAGATAAAAGATAAGAGATAAGAGATAAAAGTTAAAAGTTAAAACAACTCTTATCTTTTATCTTTTAACTTTTATCTAAGCTTGATTTTCTGTCCCACTTCAAGAACAGCGCCTTCCTGAAGATCGTTTCTCTTGAGAATCTTCTCGGGTCGCACCGCGTAGCGCAAAGCAATGTCGCGAACGGTCTCACCTTCCTCCACGAAGTGTTTCTTGGCTTTCCAGTTGCGTTTGCGGAGTTGCTCAAGATAGATGATGTCGCCGCTGTGGAACATGGCCTCTTCGGGACGGGTGATCAGATTGTATTTGCACAACTTCTTAAGCTTGATGCCAAACTCTTGCGAGATGCTTTCGGGTGTCTCACCCTCCTTGGCGAACACGAAACGCACCTGGTTGTTCTCGTAGATGAAACGCTTATCCTCGGTCATGTCAACCAACTCGAACACCGAGCGGTCGGCCGGCGAGTAAGCCAGTTCCAACTCAACCGAGACAACAGGAGCGGGTTTGGAATCCTCATTCTTTGAAGGCGTCTCAGGAACGGTCTCCTCTCCATTCATCAGCTTCTTGAATTGTTTCTCTGTGATTTGGCCCATTGCCAGCTGGTCGTACAGATACAACTTGTTCATATTGATGCGGTTGATCAGTGCCGTGGCATAGCTGGGATTGGTGGCGTAACCCGCCGCCTTCAACCCTTTGGCCCATCCCTCATAATCCATGATGTCGAGTTTAAACAAGTCCGAATAACGAGGCCTGCTGGTCAAGAACTCTGAATGGTCGCGATACGACTCCTCTGCCTTCTTGTATTTTCGGAAACACTCATCCTTTTCGTCATCGTCCATGGTGTAGGTCTTGCCCTCCCATCCCTTGTGGCATTTGATGCCGAAGTGGTTTTTTGCCTCACGGGCCAGGGCGCTGTTGCCTGCACCCGACTCGATGATGCCTTGCGCCAAGGTGATGGAAGCCGGAATCTTATGTTTGCGCATCTCCTCCATGGCGATGTCCTTATAGGTCTCAATGTAGTCTTCCACAGTGATTTTCTGCGCCATCAAGGCTAGAGGCGCAAACAACAATAAAAAGATGAAGGGTTTCCGCATGATGATTTGAATTATGTTGTAAAGATACAAAACTTTTCATTATCCGCCAGTCGTATCCAATATTTTCCTATTTTTGTAAGTTTTAAAGCAAAATATGGACACAACAAGTATTTTTAAATACTTCAAGGACCTCTCCGAGACACAAAAGGAGCAGTTTAACCAACTGAAAAACTTGTACTTGGACTGGAATAGCAAGATCAACGTCATCTCACGGAAGGACATGGAGCACTTCTATGAGCATCATGTGCTTCACTCCCTTGCCATCGCAAAGTATTTCGACATCCTGCCTGGAATGAGGGTGATGGACCTCGGCACGGGAGGCGGTTTCCCCGGCATCCCGTTGGCCATCATGTTTCCTGACGCCGAGTTCTATCTCATCGATGGCACAGGCAAGAAAATCAACGTGGTGAACGCCGTGAAGGACGCCATCGGCTTGCAGAATGTGGTGGCCGAGCATAAGCGCGCCGAAGAGGTGAAGGAAAAGTTCGACATCGTCACAGGTCGCGCCGTAATGACCCTCCCAGAAATCGCCAATCTCGCAGGCAACAAACTGAGGATCAGGGGCGACATCGAAGCCGGCGGCATCCTCTACCTGAAAGGCGGTGACCTCACCGAGGAGTTCAAAGCCATCTCCAAATATTGGCATTATAAAAAGGTGTTGGTTTCAAAGTATTTTAAAGAAGAGTACTTTATTGAAAAATATATTATTCATTTATATTAATAATTAATACTAAAGACAATGACAGAAAAAATGACTTTGAGAGACAACGCCACCTATAGGTGGATTGCCTTGTTGCTTTTGGCTTTGGCCATGTTCTGTTCTTACATCTTCATGGACATCCTGTCCCCCATCAAGGACCTCATGGAAGAGACCCGTGGTTGGGACTCGAAGGCCTTTGGCACCATGGAAGGCGCCGAGACATTCCTTAACGTCTTTGTGTTCTTCCTCATTTTTGCCGGCATCATCCTCGACAAGATGGGCGTGCGTTTCACGGCGGTCCTCTCCGGTGCCGTGATGCTCGTTGGCGGCTTGATCAAGTACTACGCCATCAGCGAATCGTTCATCGGTGTTGACGAGCTTGGAAACCACACCGGCCTTTACAACTGGTTCACCAACAACTTGAACTACATCCCTGGCTTCGACGAGTTGGGCGTCTCGCCCTTCTACCGCGGCATGCCCGCTTCGGCCAAGCTGGCTGGCATCGGCTTCATGATCTTCGGCTGTGGCACTGAGATGGCTGGCATCACCGTGAGCCGTGGTATCGTGAAATGGTTCAAGGGTCGTGAGACCGCTTTGGCCATGGGTTCAGAGATGGCCCTCGCCCGTCTGGGTGTGGCTACCTGCATGATCTTCTCGCCTTTCTTCGCCAAGTTGGGCGGCAGCGTCAACGTGAGCCGTTCCGTGGCCTTCGGTATCGTGCTGCTCTGCATCGCCTTGATCATGTTCATCGTGTATTTCTTCATGGACAAGAAACTCGATGCCCAGACCGGTGAAGCTGAGGAGAAAGACGACCCCTTCAAGATCTCCGATATCGGCAAGATCCTCTCAAGTCTCGGATTCTGGCTGGTCGCCCTGCTCTGCGTGCTCTACTATTCAGCCATCTTCCCCTTCCAGAAGTACGCCGTCAACATGCTGCAGTGCAACCTCACCCTGACTGAGCCCGCTGCTGGTTCATTCTGGGCTGGCGACACCGTCACCATCATCCAATACATCATCATGCTCGTCGTTGCCGTGTGCTCCTTCGCAAGCAACTTCTCCAAGAAGAAAGGCATGAAGATCGGTCTGATGGCTATCGCTGTCGTGGCTCTCGTGGTATACTGCTACATGGGTTACATGCGTGGCACCGCCGAGACCATCTTCGCCGTGTTCCCGCTGCTGGCCGTGGCCATCACCCCCATCCTCGGCAGCTATGTCGACCACAAAGGCAAGGCCGCTTCGATGCTGATGATCGGCTCATTGCTGCTCATCATCTGCCACCTCACCTTCGCCTTCATCCTGCCCATGACCGCTGGTAGCGCCGTCGGTGGCGTGGTCGTAGCCTACCTCACCATCCTGGTGCTGGGCGCCTCCTTCTCATTGGTGCCCGCCGCCTTGTGGCCGAGCGTCCCGAAGCTCGTCGATGAAAAGATCATCGGTTCAGCCTACGCCCTGATCTTCTGGATCCAGAACATCGGTTTGTGGCTGTTCCCCATCCTCATCGGCAATGTGCTCACCAACACCAACGCCCCTGGCACTCCTCCCGACAAGCTCAACTACACCTGGGCTCTCGTCATGCTGGCATGCCTTGGCGTCGCCGCCCTCGTCATCGGCCTCATCCTGAAACGTGTTGACAACAAACGTCACCTCGGACTGGAAGAACCGAACATTAAGTAAAAGATAAAAGTTAAGAGATAAAAGATAAAAGTTGTTGTCGTAAAAGCTAACTTTTATCTTTTATCTCTTAACTCTTAACTAAAAAACGGCAGGTTTCCCTGCCGTTTTTTTTGTGGGAACTGTTGGACTCGAACCAACGATTATCGACCAGGTGTTTTCAAAAAATTATTTCGCTGATTGTCAATAATTTAACTTGGTTAATTACATGCTTTTCTCATGGTTTTTGTGCTGTTTTTGTGGCACCTCTAACAGGTCCTGTTGGGCCTATTTACAATAGAGTCACTTCTTCTCGACAATTCTCAATAGCCTGTCAATTTGTTTGTCCTTCTCCTTCAGCTGGTCTTTCAGCGCCTTGATAGCCTCATTGGAGTTTTGTGTGTTGTGGCCGGAAATATGCGCAGCATAGTTGCCGCTGCCTGACAGGCTTTCTTGTGGCCACCCCATAAACTCGTTTGGCGTAATATCGAGCAGCTGGCATATTCTACATATTTTTTCCTGTGTAAAAGACTGGTTGACGATTCCGGAATGAAATCCTTGACGTGTCATGCCCATCGCCTCTGCAAAAGAGGCGATGGTATAGTTTTTCTTCTTTACTAAAAGTGCTAATTCATTGTAATCCATATATTTATATTTTAGAATGAATATAAATTGCAATCTGTCGCTTTACAATATCAATTATTATATTACTTTTGCAACGAAAGTTCTTTACAAATATAAGAAATTAATAGAATTATGGAAGAGTTCGTCAAAACGATCAATCATTTCGAGTATTGCAGATTCCGAGACCTCTGCGTGGAAAGATGCAACATTACCACTGTAGCCTGGAATTACTGGGTAAAAGGCGGCGGCGTCTCCGCCAAGTACAAACCGATCATCAATAAGGTGGCCATGGAATTGTTTGGCAAGCCGGTATTCAATCAGGAAGGAGTCCAGGCATGATGTACTATATCGTTATTCCGAACACATGGAAAGCCGCCAACCGCAAGTGCGCCGAGCTCCATGAATACGTTCTCCAGTTCCGGTACTGCCTCATCGCCGACGACCTTTCACGCGACGCACTGATCGAGGAACTACGACACAAGGTGAAAGAATTGAACGAAGCATATCCGCGCACCAGGCGACTGAAGATTAATTTTAACTTCGACAACTTCATCTCTTGCCTTCCAGAGGATCAACACGTCGATGAATACGTTTTCACAATCAACCTTCATCCGGTCAATAGAACCTACCAGTTCGCAGAAAAAGCCAATATCTTGAAAGAAGCAGGTGAGAAATGAAATGGAAAGTACTACTGCTGAACTATGATTCGGAATGGGTTGAGTACTGCAACTCCCCAACGCTCTTCTATGCGACTGAAGCCTGCGCAGATCTTCGCCGGAGAGGCTTCCAGGAATTCCAAACCAAACTAGTAAAATGCGAATAATCATGGACGGCTATTTATTTGACCCGATCGAATTAACAGACCCTAAAGTCAGGGAAATTATGGAAAACAACACATGCCGACAGTGCGCAAACAGAATAACCTCAAACAACGGCTATTCCTATTGTGGACGCAGAAACAGCGGACAAACCAATAATGGTCATCTCAGGGTCAGGTGCAACCAACCCGCTTGCATCCTTTTCACCGTAAAAACAAACTAGAAATGAATTACCATGCGGAAATATCTCCTGACCAAGAGAACCGATTTGTCGTTGTCAACGACGACGGACAGATCATCATCAATTGCCGCTCGATGGAAAATGCCGAGTTTTACGCAAAGCTGCTTAATGCCAGGGAGAACAAACCAAAACCGGAATGACCGATGAAGAACGATATGAATATTACCAGCAACAGGAACGCTACCGGTGGAAGTGCGAGGAGTTCCGACAGCAGCTCGTCCTGTTCTTTGAAAACCGAAAAAACATCAAACATGTGACAAAATGACAAAAGACGCTTTTACACGGGAATGGATCATTGAACAGTCCATTGATATTCTGAGTAATTACGAACCGGGGGTGCTAACCATCCGCGGACTACACTATCAGCTGGTCAGCCGGGGAATGACCAACGACATCCAACACTACAAGAGGGTCGTGGCAGCCACGGGTGTGGCCAGGTGGGACGGAAGGATCGCTTTCGACGCTTTCAGCGACAGGGACCGATCCCTGGCAACGGAAACAGAAGCGGATCCCTCCGACCTGGACGAGAAAATAGACCTGGCCAAAGACCAGGTTGGATTGTGGATCAAGTCCTACTACTTAAACCGATGGGAAAACCAACCGTATTATCCCGAAGTGTTCATCGAGAAAAAAGCCCTGGAAGGCGTGTTTTACAAGCCGTGCAAGTTTCACGGTGTCGCCCTGGGAGCCTGTAAGGGATATCCTTCCCTCACCTTCCTCCACGACGCTTCAATTCGTTTTGTAGAAGCCGAGAATAGGGGACAAAAGCCCATCATCATCTATTTCGGCGACTACGATCCATCCGGAGAGGACATCCCCAGGGCCCTCAAAGAAAACCTCGTTGAACTCGGTTGCGAAACCATCGAAGTCCGACGCATCTGCCTCGTGGAAGAACAGGTCATCAATTGGCAGCTGCCGCCGGCGCCCACAAAAGTGACCGACAGCCGTTCAAGGCACTGGGACGGCCTTGGCCAGGTCGAACTGGATGCCGTAAAGCCCGAGAAGCTGATCTCACTGCTCGACAACGCAATCGAGGACATCTTCGATAGAGAACTGTTTGAAGAACTGCGGGAACGCGAATCAACCGAAAGAGTCGCTTTCCAAAACGAACTGAAGAGATATGTCAGAGAAGAACTGTAAGGCAAAAGACCTCAAGCTACACATATTCCTCAATGAGCGCTTTTACGGATCATTGACGGTCACTCGTTTTAGGGGGGGGGTATGGGAAGAAGACCTGATCGCCGAGATCGAGCAGAGGCTACCGCTGTTGAAAGGGAAAAAATACTCTATTGAGATATGAATATGGCAAACCAAACACTTAGTTACCACTGCCAGCATTGCGGTTTCAAATACGATCCCTGGTACTGGCAAGAATGTCCCAACTGCGGGAAAGAGAACGACATCGACGACGTGACACTGCGGCAATTATATTTTTGACATGAGCTACCTAACAGAGCGCCTTGCGCTATACCATATCACCGACAGGGAGAACGCCATCGACTTCGCTTACGGCAGCGACGCAGGAAAGATCATCCCGAATTTCCCCTTCTTCCAGGAGACCGACAAGGGGGATATCAGGATCAACTACCTCAGCCCGGACGGCAGCGTCGAGTACTACCTGCACGGCAACAGCCAGACACGCGACTTCTGCCGGATCAGGTACGCGGATCCGGAGAAGCACGGAGGGCACAAGTACCACCAGGAGAAGGGAACGGAGATGTGCCCCTTCTCCACCCCGGCACTGATCAAGGCCTACCGCGCCAAGGAGACGGTGAAGACCCTCTACATCGTGGAAGGCGAGTTCAAGGCCTTCGCCCTCTCGATGGAAGGCCTTCCGACCTTCGGCATCGGCGGCATCCACAACTTCAAGAACGCCGACAAGACCGGGCTGCACCCCTACATCACCGACGTCATCCAGACCCTCAAGGTCCAGAACGTCGTGCTGATCTTCGACGCCGACTGCATACAGGTGGAATGGAAGGAGGACAAGGACCTGGCCCTCAGGCCCATCAGCTTCTACACCGCCCTCAACGTGTTCAACGAGCTGCTGAAGCCCTACGACGTCCAGCTCTATTTCTCGCACGTGGCGGAGAGCTGCGGGCAGAAGGGCATCGACGACGCGCTGCTGAACCTCCCCGGCAACAAGGAGGACATCCTGGCAGAGCTCCAGAACCTGACAGTGGGAATGCCCAAGCGCTTCTACGTCCTCACCTACCAGATCACCGGGATATCGTCGTTCAAAATCATGCAGATCTTCGGACTGAACGACGTCAAGACCTTCTACGAGATGTATAAGGACACCCTGGCCGACCGCGACTTCAAGTGGAAGGGCACCGTCTATCACATCGAGGACGGAAAGCCGGTGGTCAGCTGGATGACCCGCACCCGGGAATACGTCCGCGTGGGCGTGGACTACTACCGCCGCGTGGCCGCGCCCTTCGGGCAGAACATCGAGATCAACCTGGTACCGTGGAAGTCGGGCGTGATCAAGGCCGACTACGGCGGCCCCTTCCTGGGACAGATACTCAAGTACGACGGATTCGCCAACATCCCCGAGAACGACCCCGACCGCTACATGCGGATCATCAAGGCCGGCAAGGACGACGTGGAGTCGGTGCTTTACAACATCTATTCACCCATATCGCACCGGCCCGCCGAAGGCGAGTGGAAGACCATCAACCGGCTGATCCACCACATCTTCGACTACAAGAACTGCCAGGGCGTCCCCATGTACGAGATGGCCCTGGACTATCTCCAGCTGATCTACCTGAAGCCCGAGCAGCACCTTCCCATCCTCTGCCTGGTGAGCCAGGAACAGGCCACCGGCAAAACCACCTTCCTCCAGCTGCTCAAGGCGATCTTCAACGAGAACATGCGCATCCTCGACAGCAAGCGCCTTTCGGGCAACTTCAACAGCCACTGGGCCGGCAAGCTGATTGTGGCCACCGACGAAGCTTTCCTCGACACCGAGAAGAAGGAGGTCAGCAACACCCTGAAGATGATCGCCACCAACGACACCGTTCCCATGGAGAGCAAGGGCAAGAACGCCGTGGAGGTGTCCAACTTCGCCAAGCTGATCATGTGCTCCAACGACGAGAAGAGCTTCGCCCGGATCGAGGCCGAGGACACCCGCTACTGGGTGATCAAGGTGCAGACCATCCCGCGCGACGAGCGCGATCCCCACATGCAGGGCAAGATGATGAAGGAGATACCGGCCTTCCTCTGGTTCCTGAAGCACCGGCAGCTCTACTACCAGGAGAGGACCCGTCTCTGGTTCGAGGTGGAGGACTACGACACCCCGGCGCACCGCGCCGTCCAGGAGCGCACCGAGCTGGGCCTGGTGAAGCACGTGAAGGATGTGGTCAAGACCCAGTTCTTCTACCAGCGCACCGACCAGATCAAGCTCTCCCTCGACAAGATCCACACCTTCGTGGCCAACCAGTACAAGTTCGCCGACAAGCAGAAGATCGCCGAATACCTCCACGACCGGGGACTCAAGACCTCGACGGCCACCAACTTCATGGTGGCCTACGGCTACGATCCCGACGAACGGCAGTGGTTCAAGGACCGCTGCTACATCTTCCTCGCCTCCGAATGGCTCTCGCCCGACGAGATCGAGGAACTCAAGCGGAACGACGACACCGACAACGCCACAACTTAATTTTGTTAAGTACTTAACATTGCAAACTATGAAAAATTTGTTATCTTTGCAGTCTGGAAACAAAATGCAAAATACCATGGCCACCTACACACTCACCATCAACGAACGCACCAACGCCGGAAAGGCGCTGCTCGAATACCTCCTTTCCCTCGGAGTGATCACCGCCAAACCGAAGGCAACACACAGCAAGGGTCTTGATGAAGCCATTGAAGATGTCAAACATGGCCGCACCACCCGGTGTGACAGCTTCGACGATTACCTGAAACAGATCAACGCCTGAGCCATGTACGCCATCGAATTCTCAAACAGGTACAAGAAGTCGTACAAACAGGCCGTAAAAAGAGGGCTCGACGTAAACCTACTTAACGACGTTGTGAAGCAGCTGTCCAATGGCAAGAAACTCGACCCTAAGCACAAAGACCACCAGCTTACAGGCAACTACAAGGACTATCGCGAATGCCACATCCAGTTCGACTGGCTGCTGGTGTACCGCATCGTCCGCAAGCGTTGTGTGCTCTATCTGCTCGACACCGGAACACACGAGGAGGTATTCTAATCACCGTTCCCTCCACTTTGTTGAAAACTTCCCGAAAATTTTCCTTGACTTTTCCAAAAAAGCCGTATCTTTGCATCGCTACAATCATGAAAGTGAGTCTTTCACGCGAGGGCGGCGGAAACAGCCCACGACATAGCGAGGGCTTTTTTTATTGCCCTCTCCGAGTAAGACCTCTGCGGTCGCCATACGTAATCATAAGTCCCCCACGTGGAAGACAGTCATGGTTGTAGCAGCGTATCGGCGGCCGCTTTTTTGCTGCCCTAACTAAAATGCTATAACCATGCAAAAAGAGAAGAAGACAGCCGGAGAGACGGCAACCGTCACCCTCGTAATGGTGAGATCATGCCACGTCAGGGACAACGTGGCCATCGAGAACGTGCGCCCCGGGGAGAAACCCATGTACGAGCGCTTCGCCACGAAGCACGGCTTCCTCGTGGCCGTGCGCAAGCCCAAGGAACCCACCTGCGACAACTGCGCCAACATGACCGTCCGACACACCCGCAGCGGCAACCACCGCCACTGCGACCTGATGGGCCTCTACATCCCCGACAACGAGCAGTCGCCCACGTGCGACCTGCACATGGCGATCTCGAAGTTCGAGCGCCTGATGTCGGCCAAGGGCAAGGTGAAGGAGAACACCTTCAGGAAAGGAGGCCTGTCATGACCAAGCTTGTGACCGACTCCGAGGTGCTGCACTACCTTCTGTTCGACGGCACCGCCCCCGACGACACCCCGCTTCACGACCTCATCGGCAAGCTGAAGGAAGCCACCCTCAACTGCGCCGAGATGCGCGTCATCGTCGATTTCGAGAAGCCGGAGGACATGCGCTCGCGCCTCAGCTCCGTCGAGCTTGCCCTTACCGAGGCCTGGCGGCAGCTGCTGTCGCTCCAGAACGAGTTCGGCGACCTCATAGAGAAGAATTTCGAGTAAGGCTCCGGCCCTTTTCGCCTACACGCCCCGTCCCCCATCCCGGAGGGCGGGGCCTTTTTTTTGCCTTTTTCGGACTGTTTTCCCGAATTTTTCGCGAAAACATTGTAGATGATTGTAGATTTGTAGATGGAAAAACGCAAAACACTGAAATTCAGTAGATTATGGGCATAATTCTTAAAAACGGCATTGTAGATGATTGTAGATGATTGTAGATAGAGTTCAATTATCTACAATCATCTACAAGCTGCTACAAGCCATTGTCGAACTTTAACGAACTGATTGCCAGCGCTTTAAATACCCAAATCTACAGAAATACACAAATCTACAATGGTTAGTGCATTTTGCGTGTTTTTTTCCGATCTACAGGCGTTCCGTCGCTTAACAATGATAAATACTTAATAGTATTAAGTAACTATTTGAAAATCAACATTTTATGTTGCATTTTCCGAAAAAAGCGCTTAATTTTGCATCGCTTACCACGGCCTTAGCATGGAAACCTGAGAAACCCGCAAGGAGGTCTTCGCATTGTCCAGCGGAAGCAGTGGGGATTCGTCATAAATTTGGTTTTATTAAAGCATCAGTTTTTGGTCCAAATTTTCCCTGCCTTTTCCGAATCCCCATCTGCTCCGTTGACCGGCTGGAAGCGAACTAAAAACCAAGAGACATGAAGAAACAATCAACAAAAGCAGGAGATTTCGGCCCGATCTACAATCAATTCGAGGGGAAACCAAAAGACGCCATCATTTATTTGAAGAAGATGAGAAAAGGAGAGTGTCCGGGAGCACTTTACCGCCCGGACATCGGGAAAATAGATATCGTTTGGGGTGAGGTGACCGATCCGGTGAAACACAAGGGTTATGGCCTCGCCCATATCATCGACAAACACGAGTCAGAAATCAAGCAGCTCGGCTTTGAGGTGGAGGATTTCATTCCCATCGTGGTCCAATTTGGCGAGTTAAAAGAGAAAAAATCAGACGAAAAGAAGATTACACTGGAGAGTCGTATGTTTAGGGTTGTGATTCAGAAGCAGTGGAACGGTAAGAAGAAGACCTTTCTGTTGTCAACCTTTGATCTACGAAAAAAGCCCAGATAAATCCGGGCTGTTTTCTTCGTTACCAGACAGTACGGCAATCATTGCCTGTTTTACCTGAAAGATACTCCCTTTCAGAACGACAGGCAAATATACGACTTTTTCTTGATTTCCAACGGAAAAACGAGAAAATCAAGGAAAAACACATGAAAATCGCCGGAAAAAGCAAAATAAAAGCAAAATAAAAGCACATAAAACAGAAAGAAACCATCATAAAACCTAAAAAAAACCGCAAAACAAAATGGAAAACGAAAAAGAAAACACAGGCGCCAGACAGAGAAACGCGCTGACCATCGGAATCCGCAGCCGCGAGACCGCCGACCGTTTCCTCGAAGAGAACCGCCGACGCGAAGAGAGCTACGAGAGAACCCTGGTCCATCTGCTCGACCGTGCGGCAACGAGCGAAAACGACTCAGCCAATGAGGGACTGCTGTCCCGTATCGAGGAACTGGAAGGAAAGCTCGAAGAGGCGAATCGTTTTATCACCAGAAGTGGGGAGATCGTGGAAGGCAAGGATCTTGAGATCGCCGACCTCCAGACGAAGCTCGAAGCCGCCGTCAAGGAGGCCAACGAGAACGCCGAGAGCGGCCTTGGCAAGCAGCTGAAGCTGGAGGAGCTCCAGCAGCTCACCGACGGCGCCATCATCATCAAGCCCAACCCGGTCGTGGCCTACTTCCTGAACGAGATGGCCGCCAAGACCGGATTGACACCGGGCCGCATCCTGGAAGAGCTCTTCCTCAACGACCTCCAGAACCCGACCGTCAACAACCTGCCCTACACCGTCAGCAGCGGAGAGATCCGCCAGGTGATGAGAAAACTGAAGGAGGAGGCCGGAATATGAGCGACGACAACAAACTGCGCACAGCCGGGCTTCGCATGGCCCTGAAGCTGATCCCCGACGACATGATGAAGGCCGCGCCGGCGCACCTGGAGAAGTTCCTCATCGAGCAGCTGGCCAAGGAGGAACCCGAGGAAGGCGAGGCCGGTACCGTGTTCCTGGTGGCACCGCAGATGGACGGATCCATAGCCGTCTTCACTGTCACCATCGACGAAGAGAACCGCATCCGGCGTGAGATCAGGAAGACCACTATGGCCGAACTGTTCGGCCAGATCGTCAAGAACCTAAAAGAACTGTAAAAGATGCGAAGATGGCATGTAACCGTTACGAAAGAAAAAACAAAAAGCAATAACCATGGATATATTCGGAAAAAACCAAGAAAACACCGGCGCTGTCACCCTTGAGGAGATCGAGTCAGCCTTCGGTCGCCCCACGCAGCGCCAGGAGTACTTCGAGCGTCCCGAACCCGAGACGTCCGATGCCATACCAGGCGAGCTGCTGAACCCCGAGGGGCCCGACCCGGAACCGCCTGGCATGGAGGAGGCACCCGTCGAGGTGTCACCCGAGAAGGCCATGCGAACCGGGATGCGGATCGCACGTCTGGCTGACGCGGGTATCGACTTCGCCCTGTCGAACTTCGTGGCCCACAACGACGAGACCTACAAGGCCGATCCAAAGGACCTGGAAGATATCGCCGAGTGCTGGGGCGAGATCGCCCAGGAACACGAGTGGAACATCGGCCCCGAGTGGCAACTGTTCATCTTATATATAATGGTGTACGGGCCGCTGGTGAAACAGGCCATGACCGACCGCCGCCTGGCGCAGATCGAGGCGACACAACTCGACCTGGCGCAGCGCGTGTCAAAGCTTGAGGAACAAAAACACGACGACGATGGAGACCAGAGACAAATCAACAAGCCCTTTGCCCGAGTCGGCAACGAGTCCGGCAGCGAATCCTAAGGCTGATCCACGCGAGGTGTTCAAGCTGGTGTTCGTCGGAAAACCGAACACCGGTAAGACAACAGCGATCCGAAAGCTTGTGCTATCATGTCTAAAGAACAAAAGGCGGGTTTTGATAGTAACACCACACGAAAACGAATGGCTGGATATCCCATTGGTACACCCAAGGTTCCACGAACGAATCGCTACATACAAAGGCGCCCGCCGGATCTATGTCCGCGAGCCCGAGGATTTCATCGACGTGTGCAACCTGTTCAAGCACGGTCTGCTGATTGCCGACGACTGTAGGGTTTACGTAGAGGACCATATCTCCAGGAAACTGAAAGCCATGCTGATTTCGTGCCGTCAGGACGACCGTGACCTAATTGCCGTAGGCCATGGCTTCACGGACATTCCTCCGAGGTTTTTCACCTACGCCACCCACTTCGTGATATTCGCCACAACAGACAATGTATCAAGTAGAAGAAATGTCGTCTGTAACTACGCCGCCGTTCTGGACGCTGTGCAGCGTGTAAACCAGAAAGCCATAGAGGAACCGCACTATTATGAGATCGTGAAAAATGAGTGAGCAGCAAACCATGTGCCTTTACGAGCTGGCCGACCGTTTCGGGGTCAGCCCCTCCACTTTGCGCCGGTGGATCCATCGGGAACTGCCCGACCTCGGACACCGGCCCCGCACCCGCTATACGCCCCAGCAGGTGAAGGCCATAATGGACTGTTTTGGATAATAATCGACCATTATCGACCATAATCGACCATTATGGAGCAGGCATTTTTCAGGCTGTCGTATGTTTGCTGCCTGAATTGTTCAATAAACCAAAAACCAAAATTTAAAACCATGATCGACAAAATCTTAAAAAACAGCAAACTCATGGGCGTTCTGGCCATCGCCACCTTCGCCATCGTCGCCTACGTACTCGTTTACAAGCCCTGGAAGGCCACCCAACAGCCTGCCGCCGTCTAAGGAGGACTGACCTATGGAACTGAAGATTAGCAAAAAGCACATCGTCATTGCCATCGTCGCCATCGTTGCCGTGTGGCTCCTGTGGAAAAAGGGGTTGTTCAGCAAACTGAAAGCCTCGGCTTCAGGCACCAGCGCACCCGCTACGGGAGACGCCTCCATCGATCTCGACTACATCCTGAGCCATGTCGTGATGGACGGTCGGGAACGCAACGCCATCAACACACTTGCGGAGAAATGCAAGACCAATGCCGAAACACGCCAGAATATCCAGGCAAAAGCCTACAAGAATGGAGTGAGCTTCGACCAACAGGTCGCTTTCGACGCCATCTGGATGCTTTACCGTGAATACAGCAACGGTAAATGGTCAGGTTGGACCTCCGACAGAGGATGGCAACTCATCGCCGAAATCAAGAAACTATAACAGAAACCAAAAAAACCTCAAAAAATGAAAGAAGAATTAAGACAAGCCCTCGGTTCATCGTGCACCTTCAATTTCGTCAACAACTCGGGTGCCGCCAAGAAACTCGCACTGCTTCCGGGCATCTACCCGACAATGAAGTCTGGCGTCGGAACCGGTAAGACCATCAACTACAGTGACCCGGCCAACCTGGTCAACGCAGGTTACACCGTCGACCAGGTAGCAGATGACTACGACTCTGGCGACGCCACCAACTACGTCCAAGTGTCCGGATCCAACCGAGTCAAGTACCGCGACCTCCGTCAAACCGTCATGTATGTCGGAATGCACGTCAAGAAGATCATCATCCAAAACAAGGCCACTGGCGCAACAGCCAACGATATCTTCGACCAGGAGATCGAGCTGTCAACCACCGCTATCGGCACGAATGGCGAGAAGAAGTACATCAGCCTGCAACAGTTCGTCAGCACCGCTGCCTACGACCGCAGCAAGATCACGATCGACATGAGCGAATCGCCGCTCTACCTCGGCCCTCAGACCTTTATGGCCATGAACATCCCGAACGGCGCCAACTTCTCGATGCAGTTCTGCTACGAGGATTGATCAAACGTGTTACTTTGTTCATAAATTTTGTATTGAAAGGCGGGCCTGAGAGAATCTCGCCCGCCTTTCTCTTTTAGAACCAAAAACCGAAAACCATGATCCAAAGCAAACAACCAATCGCCGCCCGCCGCCGTTACAGCAACTACGACGATACTTTCATTGGCCCGCCATCCATCGACGACATCGACCCGACGTTGCCGGGCGGGAGTTCTTACAACGACCCTGGTGGATCGTCTGGGTCCGTGTTCAACTGGGGAGGTCTTAACCAGACACTCGGAATCATCGGCAACGCCATAACCAGCATCTTCAGCCCGTCCTCGAAGTGGACGAGCCAGATGTATTCGGAACAGTACAAACAAGAGAAGCGCACCAACACGATCCTTTGGGTCGTTATCGGCCTTATGGCCGCCTTGGGAGTGGTGCTGCTTGTCAGAAAACACTAAGCCATGAACAATTCCATGAAACCATATTCGCAGCGTCGCTACAGCAACGCCACTGTCAACCAGCACGCCGACGTATCCGCGGTGCCCACCGGAACGCCATCGCCCGCACAGCTGTTCATCGTTTCCGTCCGCACCTCCAATCCCGCCATGGGATCGGTGAGGATCGAGGCGGTTTATGTTCCGAAGACCGAGGTGATCGACAGGTCTGCCTTGTCGGATAAAGGATATCCCGCAGGTACGGTTCTCCGTCTCGTCGCCGAAAACGCTGCCGGGTGCAGGTTTGCAGGATGGAACGACGGCATCCCGACACCAACCCGCGAGATCACCGTGAAGGCCAATGCGGAATACGTGGCCAACTTCATGAGCGCTGGTGGTGAGGAGCCCGTAATCGACCCCGCGAGCCCGTCCGCCGGATCAGGTGGAGGCGTTGCAGTGGATGCTGAAATCACCAACACGGAAAACACCGTCACAAGACAGTCGGGTATCATGGCCTTCGTCAAGAAGTGGTGGTGGGCCATCCTTATCATCGCCTTCATGATCCACGACATGAAAGGAGGCCAGTGATGGGAAACAGCGGATTGTTCGTTGAAAGCGGCTGGGACGGACCGATCGACGACATCAAGGAAGTCGGCGCCGCCGTTGACGAAATCATGAACACACAGACCGAAACGGACGCCGGCGGCCAACAGGCCCCCGACGCCGCCTCGTTGCTGATACTACAGGAATACGTGCGTCGTGTCCGTCTGCTCACATGGGCCGTCGGAATCATTGCACTGGTGCTGATACTGAAGGAAGTGGAATGACAAAAAAGCAAGAAAATGGGAAGACTGAAAGGAGAAAACATCGAGTTCTTTGCCAAGCACAAGGAAAGCTATAAAAGCGCATACAAGACGCAGATCTATTTCTGCTTCGACTCAAAGAGCCACGGCGAATCGGCGTTCAACATGCTGAAAAAAGCCTATGCCTCTGAGTGCAATTATGACGCTTACGGCTGGGATAAGCGCGACTTCTATCTCGGATTCACCTCCAGGGAAGTCAGGGACTGGGTGCTCTCGGACATCGAGGACAGCCTGTCGTCCTACCAAAAGGACCACGGGAACGACCCTGTTGAAACCGAAGACGAAGCTGTCACCACTTCATCGAATAACGAAACGGAAACTGACGACACGGGCACCTACATCGTCATCGGTGCCGCCGCTGCTATCATCATCCTTTTGCTGCTATGGAGAAAGTGATCATAAGGGAACAGAACGACCTGGGGCCCGTCATCGCGCGGGCAGACCACCAGGACGGGGCGATAGAGGTCAACAAGAAGATCTTCTACCGGCTCCCTCCTATGGTTCAGGAGTTCGTGCTGTGCCATGAGATCTGCCATCTGAAGTACGAGGAATGGGACGAGGCCGAGACCAACAGGCTCGCCTCCAAAGTATTCCTCGAACGGGCCTCCGACGCGAAAGACCTGGAACAGCGCCGTCGCTTCCTCTCCTACATGGAGGGAAAGGACGTGAGCAACTTAGGCGTTACGGCCATCCTCAGCATTGTCGGCGGCGTGTGGACCCTCGGCACCTCAATCTATGGTGTCATCAGGAACCGCAATGCCGGTTGGTATTCTTGGGACTCGTTCACACAGCAGTCAAACCTTGAGGTGATGCTCAAACAAGCTTTCGAGGAGAGCCGCAAGAGCTCGCAAAAGAGCGCCGCCGGCTTTTTCTGGGAATCCCTCTACAACTACACCAACAAGGACGACAGCCTGGAGAAGTTCCTTGGACGCTCCGGCAACGCCTGGGTGAAGGACTATATCGCACGGTACGAGAAAAAGTACGGCTTCGGCTTCTATGAGGTCACGCCAATCGACTGGATGGCCTTCCCGGCCGTCAAGGTCGCACTGGGCGTCCTGGTCGGTGTGGCAGTGGCCTTGGTCGTCAAACAATTAATCAAAAACCGAAAGAAATGAGCAAATCAAAGATTACATCGACAATAGACTACCTAAGTGATCCGAAAAAGGCCATAACAGCTGCCGTTTTGCTTGTGTTGGCCGTCGCAGTCGTCGCTTTCCTTTGGAAAAAGGTTAGCAGCCTTTGGAGCAATTCCACACTGCAAGGAAGCATGGAAGATGCAAACATCGAGTCTAACACCGGATCTAATATTACGGGATCGATCAATTTCCAGCAGCTGGCAAAAAGGATGTGGGACGCAACAGACCGTTTCGGCACGGACGAAAACGAAGTGTTTGCCGTATTGTCATGCCTGAACACCCAGGCCGACTACGTGAAGCTCTGCAACGCATGGTGCAGCCTCTATGTTGAGAAAGGATGGTTCAACAGGCTTACGGCAAAAGCGACCCTTCCCGGAACGCTTACATCCGAGCTTAGCACTGGAGAGCTGGCACGTGCCCGTGGAATACTCACAGACAAAGGAATAACGCCGGATTTCTAACATAAAACAACGATAACCATGAAACCAAAAACCCAAAAAATCCTCATCATCGCCGCGGCTGTCCTGGCGGTCGCATTCATCCTATGGCTTGTGTTCCGCAAAGGGACCAAGAAACTCATCGACAAACTGGGCCTGAGCTCCGACCTGAAGCTTCTTATGGAGCAGAAGGTGGCCGAGGTCGAGAACTACGCCGCATCGCATCCCAACGGATCTAACGACTGGAGCAAGGAAGGCATTGAGGCCAAGGCAGCCGAAAGAGGTGTCAGCTACACCCAGATGGTGCTTATCGAGGCCGCCTACGCACTCTATTTCTCGGATCAGGCGATCACCTATGCGCAATACACCGCGATCGAGCAAAGAATCAAAAGCCTGTAGCCATGAACGAGCAGATCACACAGCTTTTGGAGCGCTACAAGGACGGGGTGCCGGTCAAGATCGAGACCGGCACCATCCTCGGCCTTAGTGCGGCGACCATCCTCACCGTCGCCGTGTGCGCGGTGATTCTCAAGTACATCAAACAACTCTAAAAACGAACGACAATGATCAACGAAGCAGAAAGAGCCGCTTATGGCGTCGGTTTTTCCAGGACGGAAATCATCGAGTCCGCCGTGGGCAACGTCACCACCAAGACCATCTACTCAGGGCGTTCCCCTCTGGCTGAAGTCTCCGAGGCTACCTTGCGCAACCAAAGATGGGTGATCCGCAAAACCATCGTCACCGAGGACACCGACCACAACACCACCAACGTCGTCGAGCTCTGGGGAGTCGGAGCGTGGACCGAACGCGCTTCCATCGATTACAAGTACAAATAATAAAACACGAACAATCATGCCAGCATCAAAAGTAGAATTCAAGACAGGCACCAGGGCTCAGTATCTTGCCCTTCAGACGAAGCCTGATAACGTAATATATTTCCTCACCGACTCGGGCGAGATCTACAAGGGATCGGTCCTGATGTCGGGCCGCGAGCATTTCAAAGGCGTCATGACCGGATCGACCGACGAGGTTTGGCTTACGAGCGGCTACAAGGCCGGTGATTTCTCCTATGCCCAATCCGAATGCGCCAAGTCGATCGGCGGCACCAGCATCACCATCCCGACTGGAGGTGTGCTGCTGTGCGTCTCCGACTTCAACTCGTCCGCCAGCGCTTCCGATTTCGTCGTGCTCGCGCACGGCTCGGGATCGGGCGATGTCACCGCTTCCGGGACGCTGACCCTTGACACTATCATCCTGGGCGCCGGAAACAAAGTGGTGAAGTCGCTTGCCAATCCAAACGCCGTCAACAAAATACTGGCGTTCACCGGCAAGGGCATCGAATGGGTGGAACCGCTGTCGTCTCCGACGCCGAACGCCCTTGTGATCACTTTGAACGGAGGCAACACCGAAGGAACCGACAAGTTCACCTTCGATGGATCGTTGGCCAAATCGGTCAATATCGACACTTGCCCTGTTTGGGGAACCATTTAAATGCGTGAGCCATGGGAAAAGTGAAATTCGTGAAATGCACAGCCGCCCAATATGCGGAACTGTCGTCCGGGGGTCGCGTTGACAGCGACACCATCTATTTTGAGACGACGAACCACCGCATCTATCTTGAGGGGGCTTGCTATTCTAACTCGTCAACCGCCGAGCAGTCGCCTGTCGAAGCCGGCTAAAAACGCAACGCCATGGATGTCAAATATGATGCTTTACTATCGAAACTGAGGGAGAAGGAGAAGTCTTCCGGATCGGAAACCGTGATAGTCATTGGGAACCTCTGGGAACCGATCGAGGGTCCTACGCCGGACTTCACCGACGACTTCACCGACGACTTCACATGACCTAAAAACAAACGAACATGGATATTTACCACTATCTTGAACTGCTCCTGGTGCCAATCACAAGCGTGGTCACCTGGGCTGCCGCCAGGCGCAAGCGCCGCAACGATGCCATTGTCGAGATGCAGAAGACTATTGATATGCTGGTGCAAAAGAACGGCACCATGTATCAGGAGCTTATCGAAACGAGGAAAGAGCTTGCCGAGGCCCGAACGGAAATCAGCACCTTGAAATCCAACCAAGAGCAGTTGCTTTCCGAAAAAAGAGAACTGATAGAACTATTGGAAAAGAACGCAAAGAAATGAAACCGCAACCCGCAAAAGCAGCCCTCGTCGCCTTGATATCGTCGGCAGTAGTCGCCGTTGCGCTGTTGGTGTGGTGGATCACCCGCCGACGCGCCGAAAGGGGTATCATCGGCGTTTCCGGCACATCGTCTGAAGGTACCGGAAACATCGTCACAGGTGTCGTCCAGGCTGTCATCGACAAAGGAAAGGAGATAATAGGAATGAAGTACTTCACCATCAGTGAGCTCACCAGGAGCGCCACCGCCAGGCAACTCGGCATCGACAACACGCCGAACGCGACAGTCAGGGCCAACCTGGAAGCCCTTGTCATCAATTGTCTGGATCCCGTGAGGACCATTTACGGGAAACCCATCATCGTCACCAGCGGTTACCGCTGCCCGGAACTTAACGCAGCCGTGGGAGGCGTGGCAAACAGCCAGCACACCACCGGCAATGCCGCCGACATAAAACCCGCTTCAGGAGGCAGCCTGGAAGGCATCTTCCGCGCTGCTGTCCAGTTCGGCGACTTCGACCAAATGATTCTTGAGGAGAAGGGAGGCGGACGATGGATCCACCTCAGCTGGAGAACGTCGAACCGTCGCCATCGGATTCTCCTTTACAGAAACGGAACCTATTCCGACATCACCAACCGGTGGGAGCAGTATGTTTAACAAATAAAACTGAAAATCATGATCAAGATCAAGAAACCAATCGCCAGGCTCAAGAAAAACGAAGAGACCATGGCCGGCCCGAAGAAACAGCCCAAAAAGTGCAACCCTAAAAAGAAGTGCAGGAAATGAGAAAAAGTATTGACAAAAAGATAGTGGACAGCGACAGTGAGATCTCCACTGGCGGACGCCTGAGAGACTACTGGGCTCGTCGCGGCATGAGACAGAAGAGATCGGGGTTCGTCGTCTGGAACGGCGAGGACATCCCCCTTCAAGAGATCCTGAAACAGTACAACCTGGCAGGATTCGAGTTCGGCCGGTATGTCAACAACGAGGACCGAAACGATTTCCTTATCGCCGCAAAAGAATCGCTAGAGGATCTTTCCAGTCTTATCCACAGCAAAAACATCGGTTTTGACAAACACATCGGCGTCGCTTTCGGGGCTCGCGGCATGGGTGGTAGTGCCATTGCCCACTACGAGCCCACGCTGAACATGATCAACCTGACCAAAAACAAGGGATTCGGGGCCTTGGCCCACGAGTATGGCCACGCCCTGGACTACAATATCGGCATGTATGTCGATCAAAACAAGGGCTACGCCGCCCTCTCCGGTGGCCGCAGCATGGCCAAATTCCCAACGGATAACACAGGGGGCGACTGTCGTACCTTGATGGTAAGGCTGATCTATGAGATCAAAATGACCGCAAGCTTTGATCGCCTGAAAAAAGCGGGCGACTACTGGCATTATAACACTGAAGTATTTGCCAGATTTTTCGAGCAATGGGTCTGCTACAAGCTCAGGGAGAAAAAGAAACAGAACAGCTGCCTGACAAAATCTTGGAACTACTATACCGCTGTAGCATCCTATCTCACCGAGGCTGACTTCAGGAAGGTGCTGCCTACCGCCGAGAAGCTGATCAAGAATATGGGTCTCGTCCTGGAAGGAAAGAAGACCGAGCCGGCGACGCCTCTGGAGATTGTCAAGACCAAGGAGGAGAAACCGAAGGTGGAACAGCCTAAGAAGGCGGCCAAACCCAAGGCCGAACCGAAACCGAAGAAGGTTGCAAAGCCCAAAGCAAAGAAAACAAAAACTGCAAAGACAACCAAGCCAGTGCAGTTGGACCTGTTTTCTTGAAACCCGAACAAAAAAAACTTGAACCAATGACAATGGAAAAGAAAAAACTGAAATACGTCCTGTACCACAACAAGGTCAATTCCACCAGAGGCAAGATCGTGGACTCCGGAACGACTCCGAGCCCGACGACGGCCAAAAAGCTTGTTGACGAGATGAATGACATATATTGCAACGCCAAGCACCCGCTAAAGTACGACGGTCGCTGCGGTATATACACGATCTATAAAACAAGCGTGGATTCAACAGGCCGCTATTACGTATTGCATATTGAACGATAATTCCAGAAAACCTCGAAGAAGAAATGAAAAGACTGCTGAAGATATTCGTTTTGGCCATGACCCTTGTGGTGACGGCATCCTGTTCGGCCCAATACCGGGCCCAGAGGCACATGCGCCGTGCCATCGAGCTGTGTCCCGAGCTGGCCCAGATCCGGACGCATTCAATCGACACACTCTTGGTAGTGCCCGGATATCAGGATATCGCCCGCGTTCCCATGGAAAACGTGTTTCAATACGACACGTTGTACCTGGACACGGATCATGGAACGATTTCCCTGAGCTTCGACCAAACCGACAGCACCATCACCGTCGGATATACCGCCGATCCAGCCGAAATCCATTACCATGACACCATAAGCTATACCGAAGTGATAGTGCCGCCTGACCAGGACGGCAATGCCTTTTGGAAAAAAATCCTCACCTGGATCCTCGGCGTCGGCGCCGGCATGGCGCTGACATTGTGGCTGTTGAGGTACGCAACCAAGAAATAATACTATCATCAATCAAAAACAGTTAATATGAGTAAAGAAACAGTAAGAAACGCCATTATCCAGGCGATCAAAAACAATCCTGATCCAAAGATCAGCGGCGATGTGCTTCAGGGACACCTGCTGGCACTTCTCGATCTGATCCCCGACGAAGGAGGCGACACGAACGGAGCCGTGGTCTATAATATGGTCCAGGCGCTCACAGCCGTTCAAATGGCCCGCGCCCGCGCCAACATCGGATCGGCCCGCGCGGTCGGTGAAGAGCCTGGCCTGAAGGTCGCCGACCTGATCGGAAGCAACGACACTGTTACCGTCAAGGAAAAATTCCTGATCCGTACAACGGCGGGCGTCGCATCCATCGACAGCGAAAAGGACGCCCTGCTCCTGGAGATCACCGGCGGACACGGCTTCAAGATCAACGCCCTCCGATGGAATGGCGACAATGCCCTGAATCCCACTGCATGGGCCCAAGGAGACACTAGCGGTTACATTATCGGTGCCGTGGCCAGTGGTGCCATCGCAAAGGGATCGAACAAATTGGCTATCATACGCTGCCCAGAATGCAAGGTAGGCGAGTACGGCACCGCTGCCGAAAACAACGGCTACCTCATCACCGACGTCAATAACGTCAATCGCTATGTCGGCGACGGCACGGTTCTCGGCGTGTGGTATTCTCCCACCCTACCCGCCTCCGGATCGGAGGTCACGGCTGTCACCGAACATGTCTTCTCGGGACACACCGAGAAGTTCTATGTGCCAAACGAAGGCTATCTGGTGGTCGAGTTCGCCCCGGACACCGATCTGGAGGACTACGACGTCCATCTTGCCTGGTCGAAGGACTACAACGTGTTCAAGGCCTACACCGCCCCCGTCGAGCTTTCCCTTATCGTCAACCAGCTCACTTCCGTATTCGACACCGAGACGGTCAACGGGAAAGTCTGTCTCGTGCTTCGCGGCGGCGAACAGGTCGGCAAGGGTGTGTATGACCGCATCGTCATCAACCAGGAAGGAGGAGGCACCGCAGAGCGAAATCTGGCAGGCCTGTCGCTTATCACCCCCACGTGGACCGAAACCCCCATCACCCAGGAAAGCATCGAGGGAGAGGAACCGACGGTGAGCGGCTACCGATACACGGCAAGCTTACCGACTACGGGAACCTATGCGGCCATGCGGGACGGGTATATAGACTCGGATGTCGAAGGCATGGTCCTCCAGGGCTTCACCCTCGTTTACGAGAGCCCTACGCAGATCAACGTCGCCACCGAATTCGCCGGCAAGACCGTTGATTACCAGATCGCCACTCCGGTCACCGGAACCCACAGCATCAACCCGAACGGCAAGAAGCCGAACGACATGGGAACAGAGGAAGTCGTTGGCGGCGATGTCGCCACCGGCACCATCGTCATCGAGTACAAGCGTGGATTCTACGACACGGTACGCGCTCTTCTGTCCAGTTTCGCAAAAGTGGTCGAACAGCTGGAAGAGAGAGAATACACCAAGCCCAACTACTGCGTCGGCGCATGGCTGAAGAACGCCAACATTGCCAGCCCCACCGAACAGGAGAACCCGAACGCATTGGGTGTGCTGGGTAACAAGGCATGGGCTCTTGACTGGAGACCCGGACTCGTTGACATGACTTCCGTCGAGGGAGAGACCTTCAAGGAAGCGAAAGAGCTCAGAAGAAACAACTGGTTCAGAGATATCTTTGGCAACTGGTCCCCAGCTGTCGGCATCACCCAGGCGATGTACGACGAGTGCATGGCCAATGCCTTATACACCGATCCCGAATGCACTGTGCAGTACTGCGCCGCCGGCGCTTACAACCCCGAGGCCTTCCTTGCATTGTGCAGCATCGTCACCGTTGATGGCGTGAAGAAGCTCTCACATCCCACACTATACAAGGAAGCGAATACAGAGGTCGCCCACTATCTTATGCCCTGGGAGACCACCGAGACCAAGTACTCCATTTTCGTTGGCCGCAAGGACACTGTTCACACGCTCGACAACGTAGTGGGATCCTCCGGCAAGGAATGGAACGGCATCTTAGGTGTGAACCTTCCTGTTTGGGATGGCGTTGACCTGGAGGCCTACGCGCTGAAACCGACCGGCATCTGCCCGAGCCCGGTGACCACCATTGTCGAGGACCAGGTGGCGAAGCTTCGCTCCTTCTTCTTCAACTACAACGCCACCGACAGTTACTCCAAAGGCAACGCCGGAGCTTCGGGATGTGACATGTTCCGCAACAACGGACACTACCGCACCAACAACATTTCCCAGGTCGGAACGAAGACGAGGGCCCGCGCCAACAACCATGTTGTCACAGCTCCGGCCCCGGTTGCCGAGGGCGGCTATCACGCTCGCAACACGTTCCTGCGCTGCATCGAAACCGCACTTGGAACGAAGATGCTGTGCAACGCCTCCCGCTTCAGCAGCGGCGTAAGTTCAGTCGATGCCTGCGGCAACGAGACGCAATGGCTCGCCAACGGTGGCCTCCGTTACAAGGCCCAGGGAGCGGAGAGCTGGTCTTACTGCAAGCTTGACGGCAACCCGGCCATGTACTATGGATCGGGTGAGACCAAGACCACCACGAGCGCCAGCAGTTGGCTTAGCAGCTATGGTCCCCTGAGCAAGACCATGGAAGCCCAGATGGCCGTTTCGTTTGCCGTGGAGTTCGGTATCGCTGCCGGTGAAAAGTTCGAGTTCAACGGCTGCACCTGGTGGTACGAGAACCCGACAAGCTCCAGCTTCAACCCGCCCACCGTGGCCGACGGTTACATGAACGCCCGCGTCTATAAGATTGTCACCGGCACGTTCACCGGCTATGCCAGCGCCAGCGCCACAGAGACCACCACATTCGACCTTGAGGTGTGCGTCCGCACCGGTTTGATGCTCGGTTGCGACATGTCGGGCGACGGCGGTCCCTATTGGGGCGGAGGCTGTGAGATCGTGGGAGAGTGTGTCAATACGCCCTCCAGCGGGAGCTACGGCTACACATTGAAGGCTTATATCCAACCAGACCAGGAGAAATGGGTCAACGAGAACGACGTAAACGTCAACATCGGGACCAAGTTTGCCTCCGGCTTCGAGGACAAGTACCTTTATGCCGGGAGCATCGTCACCCGCCCCAACAACTACACACGCCGCCGGCTGGCCAACACCCCGTTGCCGGCATCGATGGGCGGAAACTACTCGAAAGGCGAGTGCGGCTACAGCTACATGGCCAACTACTGGGGCACCGCCGGGAAGAAGACCAGGGTCGGTGTTCGTTTCGGCCACCATGCCAGCAGTGGCTACTTGTCGGCGCGTTTTCTTTTTGCGTACTCCTCTTCGGGCTACACTTACTACTTCTATTGCGGTTCTGCTCAAGTTCTTTGGAGAATGCAATAAAGTGCAACGTGGCGCAGCCACTGCAAGGGCCATGCAATGGCCCGCCAAAAGACCGCCCTTCGGGGCGGTTTTTTTTTTTGATTTTTTTGATTTTTGCCTATTTTTGCAGCGTCGCAGCGCACAAGTCCGGCATAGTGACCGTGACCTCTGAGGGCGTGAGGACTATCAAGGGCGAATGGCGGTCGGTGTTCGTTTCGGCAACAATGCCAACAATGGCAACTTGTCGGCGCGTTATCTGAATGCGAACAACACGGCGGGCAACACGAACAACTACTATTGCGGTTCTGCTCCAGTCTGAGCGAGAAAGAAAAAATGGCCACTCGCCCGTGCCCGGAAGCGGCAGAAATACAAGACCAGCCGGCAGACCTTCGGGTGGAGGCCGGCGGCAAGACTTGGCTGAGATGCCAGGGGCTTGCCGAAAGCTCAAACTTGAATTTGAGTGCTATGGAAGTGACAAAGGAAATAGTGCTCCAAGCGATGGAAAATGCCGCCGAGGGGCACAGCAAAAAGGAGGAGGTGGATAAGATGATGGCCCATCCCGACACCTACTCGGAAATGGTGCTCGCCAGGATCAAATCCGGCGAGTACCCTCATCACTTCAAGTACCGCAAGCTAAAGAAAAAGAACCCCAACGGCAAAGAGCGGGACATCGACTCCCCGGAACTGTTTCTTTTTGTGCTGCAGCACCTTTTCATCCTGTTGGCAAAACCGATCTACGACAAGCACGACAATTTCAACGGGCTGAATTGCAAACCTGGGTGCGGCATAACCGCCTCAGACCCGGCAAAGTCAGTCATTAGGAAGATGAAGCATGTTTTATATGACAGGCGCGACCTCCACTACGGCCTGATCATCGACCAGCGGAAATGCTACGAGCATGTCCGGCCGAAGATATTCCGCAAGGAAATGAGGAAAATAACCAGCGATCGCGAACTGATAGAGTTCGGGATCAAGGTGGGCTTTGTGGACGGCCACCTGCCCATCGGCACCCCGACGTCGCCCCTCATGCACCATATCGTCATGCTGGAGTTCGACCATTGGTGCAAACAAGTTGCCCCTTTCTCCCTGCGCTATGCCGATGACTGCGCATTCGCCACCTACACCAAGGCGGACGCAAACCAACTGAAATGGAGGGTCCAAAACTTTTGGTGGTACAAGCTGCAGATACGTGCCAAGGCCTCGGCCATACGGCTGATACCGTTTGACGGGAAAAACGGAAGCGACGAAGAAAGAGAGGTTTCGTTCTGCGGTTATGTTGTCCGAAGAAACGACGGCAAAAAAGTCACGGACCACAACAAAGGGTACACTACGATCAGGAAAAACATCAGGAGCCGCGCTTCAAAATGCAAGAAAAACGAATCCTGGGCGAGCTATTACGGCCTTATGAGGCATGGTGACTGCTACGCCCTGATGAAAAAAATAGAAGAGAAAATGAAACTCAGACAACTAACGGAGAAAATCAGGATCAACAGGGCCCTGGACGCCCCGAACATCAACCCGAGGGATTTGGAGGGCAAAGTATTCACCATCCACAACTACGACATCAAATGCGACTCCAAGGGCACGCCGAATTGGATCAAGTGCCTAATAGGGATTGAAGAGAAGGACGAGGAAGGAAACCCGACCGGCAGAATGAAGGCGTACGAATTCCACGGATGCTATACCTATATCGTGGAGTTCATCACAATGGCGGAAAAGGCTTTCGGAAAACAAAACATGCTTCCTCTGGAGGAGATGGAGATAACAAACCAATGCGGATACATCTTCAAAGGATCGACAAACCAGCTGGAATACATCGAATAGCCGGTCAAAACTCCGGTGCATTCTGAGATATCGTCTCGACCAACTTTGGATCCACATGGTTAGCATACCTGGTCGTCATGGTCAGATCGTGATGGTCTGCGTGTTGCATGACAGTAAGAGGATCTATGCCGCCCTTGATCATCTCGTTGAAGCCTGTATCACGTAGCGAATAAAGCTGCATCTCCTTGGGGAGCCCGAGATCATCGCGCATCCTTTCCCACAACTCGCGGAAGTTCTGGTACCGGATGTGCTTCACTCCAGGCTTGAAACCAGGACCGAAAAGGTACATCGACGCCGGAAATCCTTCAACCATCACCGCAAGGTCACGAATAAGATCCGGAGTAAGCGAGGCCATGCGGCCATGGTGGGTTTTGGATATCTCCTCGCCGATCCAAATATAGCCATCTGAAAGGTGGAGATCGCTTATCCTAAGACGCCACGCCTCACGTGGACGTATAAGGGAATCGAAAACCAGTCGGCAAAGCACCGAGTAGTTCGGCGCGTTGGCCACACACCAGGCCGTGACCCTTGCACGGACATCGGGCGGAACAGGAACGCGCTTTTTCGGAAGCTCCCTCTTTGTCTTGAGGCCCTCGAAGGGGTTTTCCTTCGCATAGCATTTCGACACGGCCCAGCTGAACACGGCCCTTGCCGACTTCAACCTATTATTATAAGTACGTCCTGAAAGCCCGAGATCGTTCTGGATATGGTCCATAAACCGCACGGCCAGCACCTTGTTGAAGCCCGAGCACTGTACTCCAGGACACGTTTCAGAGACCCAGGCGAGAAGGCATTTGCAAAAAGACCGGTACGATCTCATTGAATCGGGCCTAAGCTCGCCTTCCTTCTCTTTGAGATAATCGCCGACGACCATCTCCAGTGGGGTGTATAGCCTGGTGTTCTGTTCCGACCCGAAAGGCGTCCACCCACCGGCGAGTCGGGCATTAATACTGCATACGACCTGATTGCAATACACCTTGAATTCGGAAGTCTTCCCAAAGCGTTTGCGAAGGGAGTTCATCCGGATCACCTTCCGGCGCATCACGCCGAGGCCATCCATAACATAGTACTCGACAGACCATCCATGCGACGGTTGATGACGCAGGACGGCAGGAAAATAATTGAAGTTTCCAAGGGACATTTTTTTTTCTCCTTTTGTCTTGAATGACAAACGGCGAAAATTTTTTGTGTCAATTTTGTGGCGTTTTTTCAATTCTGACGCTTATAACGTCTTTATTATCAACGCCTTGTGGGAACTGTTGGACTCGAACCAACGACCCCCGCCTTGTAAGGGCGATGCTCTGAACCAACTGAGCTAAGCTCCCTTTGCGCCTGCAAAAATAGTAAATATTGCGAAATGCAGAATGCACAATGCGGAATTTTTTCTAAAAACTAGTTTTTTAAAAATAAATATGATATCTTTGCTCTTCAAATTTTATACAGATGAAGAGACTTACACCAAAAAAACTCCAACGATATCTTCCTTTCCTATTAATGCTCATTGGCCTGTTGACTTGCACCTTCGCCTTTGGCGACGTGGGCAACCAAAACCGCTACAGCAGCGGAGGAGGAGGCTATGACGGCGGCGATGGAGATATCTCTGGGCTCATTTACTTCTTGATCGGACTGTTCTCGGGCGACCCAAACTCCATTTCAGTTGCTGTCATCGTGGCTATTTGCCTTCTTTATTTCTGGATCAAAGGCAAGCGAGCGAAGAAAAATAATTCAGATTCATCATTCGTCAACGAGCAAGTGCAGAACCAAGCAAACTCAAGCAACCCCTTCGACAACAGCGCCATGGTGGCCGCCCAAATCCAGGCCATCGACCCCGCCTTCTCCGCCGACAAGTTCATCGGCTTCGCCCGTGAGGTGTTCATGACCATCCAAGCCGCTTGGACCGCCAAAGACTGGAAGCCCATCCGTCCCTTCGAGAGCGAGGCTCTGTTTAACACGCACAAACAACAACTCGACGAATATATCCGTCTAGGCAAGACCAACGTGGTGGAGAAGATCGGTATCAAACACTGCTCGCTACACTCGTTCCAACAAGATGGCGATAAAGAGGTGCTTGTAGTATGGCTCAACGCCGTGATGCGCGACTATGTCATCGACGACGCCACCAAGAAAGTGCTTGAGAGCGACCCCAACCGCGACTGGTTCATGCAGTACGAGATGGTCTTCAACCGCAAGGCCGGCGTCAAGACCGACCCGGGCCGTAACGGCAACGCCATCACCAACTGCCCCAACTGCGGCGCACCCACCGAAATCACCTCTTCGGGACAATGCCCCTACTGCGGCAGCGTGGTCACCAACGGAGAACACGACTGGGTCTTAACTGATATCCACTCTAGAAACTAAAAATGGTAAAATCTCTAAAAAATTAATAATTATCAATTCTAAATTAATCAAAAATGGGACTTATTAGAGCAATTGGCGGTGCTATTGGCAGCACCATGAAAGATCAGTGGTTAGATCTTATCAAATGCGACAACATGGACATGGACACCTTGATGGTGAAACAGACCACCAAGTCTGGCCAGATTTCTAAAGGCAGCCGCATCATCGTGGCTCCCGGCCAAGCAGTCGTGATCTACGACAGCGGCGCGGTCCTCGACGCTTCGGCTGAGGAAGGCGTCTACACCTTCGACCAATCCTCGTCACCCTCCTTCTTCGGCGGCCAGTTCGGTCCCGTATTCAAGGAGATGTGGCAGCGTTTCACCTACGGTGGCACCCCCGCCAAGGAACAAGCCGTGTTCTTCTTCAACATCAAGGAGATTCTTGACAACAAGTTCGGCACCGCAACGCCGATTATGTTCCAAGACTGGAAACACCCCTCCTATACCGAAGACGGACAGAAAGACGGTACCTACATGAACATCCGCTGCTATGGCAAATACACCTTCCAGCTTGACGACATGGGCGTGTTCATGCGTAACCACGCCGGTACTGGCAACATTATCAAGAAAGACGCCATCACCGAACAGATGCGCAGCGAGGTGATCGCCGCCCTTCAGTCCATCATCAACGAACTCGGCAGCGGCGCTGAACCGATCGGCGCTCTTGAGTTGCCCAGCAAGACCCAGAAGATGAAAGAGATCATGGATGCCCGCGTGTTCGACGCTCCCATCCGTGCCCGTGGCGTCCGCCTGTTAAGCTTCACCATCGAGTCAGTCTCCCTCGACGAAGAAAGCAAGGAATTCCTCAGACAATACCAGACTGGTGGCTCAGCCAACCTTGCCAGAGGCAGCATGCTCGGCACCATGCGCGCTGCCGCTGAAAACGAAGGCGGCGCTGGCACCGGCTTCATGGGTATCGGCATGGCCGGCATGGGCTTCGGCACTGGCGGCAATATGATGGGCACCATGGTTCCTCCGCAGCAACAGCAACAACAGCAGCAAGCTACGCAACAACAAGCCCCTCAAGCACAAGGCGTTCCCTGCCCGAAGTGCGGCACACTCATCACCGGCAAGTTCTGCCCAGAATGCGGTACACCAGCTCCAGCCCCCAAGAAGGCTAAGAAATGCCCGAAGTGCGGCACCGAGACCACCGGTAAGTTCTGCCCCGAATGCGGCACACCCATCCCGGCCGACGAAGGTCCCAAGCACTGCACCAACTGCGGCGCCGAAGTGACCGGCAAGTTCTGCCCCGAATGCGGCACACCCGTGGAATAAAACACCCTATTAACACACGTAGAGACGCATCGCGATGCGTCTCTACCTTTTGTGCCGAGCGAATAACGGGGTTCGAACCCGCGACCCTCAGCTTGGGAAGCTGATGCTCTACCAACTGAGCTACATTCGCAATACGTTTGCAAAAATACAAAAAAAATTGTTATGCCTATCACCGAAAGAGAAGAAAAAATCATCCGCCAGAGTTTCCAACCCAAATCCTGGAACGATATCAAGACCCACGACTCATGGTCCGTCTTTAAAATCATGGCCGAGTTTGTGGATGGCATGGAGAAAATGTCGAAGATCGGCCCCTGCATCGCCATCTTCGGCTCAGCCCGCACCAAACCCGGAGAGAAATACTACAAGATGACCGAGGACATCGCCCGTGGCATCACCCAACTCGGATTCGGCGTCATCACCGGAGGCGGCCCCGGCATCATGGAAGCCGGCAACAAAGGTGCACAAGAAGCAGGTGGCACCAGCGTGGGACTCGAGATCCTACTGCCCTTCGAAGGCAAATGCAACGACTATGTCGACTTCGACAAGAACATACGATTCAACTACTTCTTTGTCCGTAAGAACATCTTCATGCGCTACGCCCAAGGCTATATCGCCATGCCCGGCGGTTTCGGCACCCTCGACGAGATGTCGGAAGCCCTCACCCTCATCCAAACCGAGAAACTGTCCGACTTCCCCGTAGTGCTCGTCGGCAAGGACTATTGGCAAGGACTCATCGACTGGTTCCGCAATACCATGCTGAAGGAAAACATGATCAAAGAAGAAGACTTCGACATCTTCCACGTGGTCGATACCGCTGAAGAAGCCGTCAAAATCATCGAAGACTTCTACCACCGCTTCAGCGTGAAACCTAACCTGGAACTCTGATGCAAATACCAATCCAACTATTGGATATCGAAGGAGAAGGCTTCCACGTCATGGTCAAAGGAATGATCAACGGCATGGAAGCCAACTTCTTGATCGACACAGGAGCATCACGCTCCGTGTTCGACCCCACCGTCATCGGAAAATTCATCGAAAACCCTGAATTCACAAAGAAACCCGGCATCACCGCTGGCGTGGGTAGCAGCGAACTCGAAAGCTCCACCTTCATCATACACACCCTCGCCTTCGGCGATATCGAAATCCACGACTACGAAGCCGTTGCCCTCGACCTCGAGAACATCCATGAATCCTACCGAAAACTGGGACTCCCCTCAATCGACGGCATCATCGGCGGCGACCTGCTCTATAAACTCCGCGCCACCCTCAACTACCGCTTGAGAAAGATACGGTTCACCAAACCGCGGTCACAATCCAAGACCAACAAATAAACACCAGGAGACATCCACCCTGTCTCCAACTCCACATCCCTTGCTCCAACCGACTTTTCCAACAATCTGCGACCGTACAAATCAATGATTGTCAATGATTTGATATAATCCTCTTTTGATACGATACTCATCAGGGATGATACTGGATTTGGGAATATCATTACCCGCCTATCTTCATATTGTTCCGATAATCCTATATGATTGACCGGAATAGCGACGTTGAACAATTGCAATCCTCCTCCAAAGTTTCCAACCACCACATCCAACATCCCGTCGGCATTCAAATCACCCACCGCCGCAGCCGAATGCATTCCAAAAGCGTCAGGCATATCAGGGCAAAGCTCTTTCCATAGATATCCCACTTCCTCAAAAACCTCATCATCCGTAACACGATACAAAAACAATTTTCCTTGTTCTGAACCCACGCAAAGCAACAGCTGTTCCTTATAATAAAACAGGGTGGGAACACTATAACCGTAATAGGAGCTTTGATAGTCACGCACATCCACCTCTCCCCAAAAGTCCGTGATCAATTCTAGGCCATCTTGACGGCCCTGATAAAAAGTCAGTCTTCCGTTGGCATTGCCTTCCACCTTGTCCATCATACCGTCTTGATCGACATCGAAATAACAACATGCCGACCAATCCGACCCACCTTCCACCACCTCAACAGTTGGTTCAAACACCGGCTGTTGCATTGTACCCACATTCTTGAATACAGTGGTGATCCCCTCAAAATCCTTTACCAACAAATCTGTCAGCCCGTCGCCATCCCAGTCGGTGAGCGAGGGATAGGCGCCCTTCCCCACATCAATCATCGTCTCCTGTAAAAACGACTTCGTATAGATTTGAAAATCAGGATTTTCATTTGTCCCATGATTCAGATATAGCCACACACTCTCTTTTCCTACCGATGCCATCGGGTTAGGGTCGAAAGGCGAGACCAGCAGGTCATCAACACCATCGTTATTAATATCCGTGAAGAAGGGCACAGGCATCGAGGGGAGATTCACTGGGAAAGAAGCTGGGAAGGCGTCTGTCTGGCTCACCATCAAGGCCTTTTCTTCATCCCCTCCATTAATGAGCAAAGTCAGTCCCGGATAATCCACATCGGCAAGCAGCAGGTCGAGAAGTCCGTCGCCGTTCATGTCGCGCACGGTGACTGTCGCACCTCGGTGACGAAAGTCATCTCTTTCCACTGTCAGTCCATAGCCAAACAAACAAGTATCTAGGTACATCACATTGTTTTCTTCGCTCTCTCCCACACGGCCCCAGCACAAGTCGGTCCGCTCAAACGCCAGCGAGTCGCGGTGTCCATAACGTTCCACCGAGAGGTTTTGGTGTTTCTCGATGAAGGTGCCCAACACACCGAAGGTCAATATATCGAGGTCGCCATCGCCGTCGATATCCACGATGGCCGGATAATCCGCATCCGTGGAGAGGATGTTCACCTCGCCCCCGCCCTGCCATGAGGTCAGATAAGGCGTCACAACCAATTCGAATCCTAAGCCCTCGGCGCTTGATATGTTGCGATACACCTTGATACCCGCCCAACCTTTGGAATAAGTAAAGATATCCTCACGGCCATCACCGTCGTAATCTGCGAACACCGCCCATCCGTTCAGTCTTGGAAACGCCTCGTCATAAGCACTGGAATATTCATATCGCATCTCTCCTTCACCGCCTTTATTGAGGAAGCACAGCAGTCGGTCGCCGTGTCGGTCGAACACCAGCAGGTCCTTCCTTCCATCGCCATCGAGGTCCATCCGCCCGAACTGGCAGGCATTAAGTCCCCCGGCCCAAGGGTTTTGGGCTGTCAAAGTCATTGCGGCGAGAAACAATATCACGAGAAAGAAACGCTTCATTTTGCAAAAATACGCATTTGGGGAATTTTTCTTCGTATTTTCGCAACTCAAATCATCAAATTGAATGAAGCGATTTTTCAGAAATAGCAAACAACCATAATACAATGTATATGAACCTCTCAAAGAAACAGAAATTCAGGCTAGTTCTAGCAGCATTGTTTTTCGTACTACTTCTGCTGGCCATTTTCAGTCATTATGATCATCTCTGGGTTAAACTACTCGCCATTCTTGCAAATGTCTTATTGATGGCAAGCATGCTAATCTCCTTTTTTGACGTCAAGAAACATCCCGAAAAGGATAAATGACCTTTTCGAAAGGTCCGTCAATTTTTTATTCCCTGTAAAACTGCTCTTTTTTCACCTTAACTCTTGCTCTTAATTCTAGGGTACATTATATTTCACTATTTTAGGGCGAAAAAGGGGACTAAAAAAGGGACTATGAGTTGAAAAAAAAACAAAAACCCGCTGATTTTCAGCGGGTTTTGCGTTCAAAAAGTGGAGATGGAGGGAGTCGAACCCTCGTCCAAACAAGGAACCCCCAAGGTTTCTACATGCTTATTCCGCTGTTGGTTTTCGTGCCAGGCAAGGGAACGAACGCCCTAAACCTGACCTTATCTCCTAAATCTCATCCGCATGTCGGAGCTCCATGCGAACTATCCCGAAATTGATTAGCACCCCGTGCTCAGGCCGGAATCAGGCATCTCCACCTGCGGGATGTTTCGTCCACCCACCTTGTGAGCGGATTAAGCCAGTGATCTACTGTACTTCGATCAGGCAGCGAAAGCGTAGTTATTTTCGCCAATTACTTTTTTGCAGTTAAGATTTACGAGCTTCGCTGCGAGGCTCGGCATGCTTCCGTGACGACTCATCTTGCTGTCAAAACCGGTCACCCCCAATAAAGTGCAAGTTGAAAACGGAAAACGGAAAGTTTTTGCTTTCAAAGAACACGGCGCAAAATTACAACAAATTTCGTTCCACCGCAAGGGCTTTTGAACGGAAAACGGAAAACGGAGAACTGATAATTTTCCGTTTTCCGTTCTCCGTTTTCCACTCACTTCAGCGGGTTCCCAAAATGGACCACATCATCCTTGGTAATCGTGCTGCCACAAAGAATCACCAAACGTTCCACAATGTTGTGTAACTCCCGGATATTACCCGTCCACTGGTAATTCTTCAGCTCTTCCATGGCCTCGTCAGTAAATTTCGGCACGGCTTGGCCCATGCTGGCAGCGATGGTTTCCACAAAACTGCCCACCAGCAAGGGAATGTCGTCCTTGCGCTCTCGCAACGGCGGCACATGGATGACGATGACACTCAGACGATGGTACAGGTCCTCACGAAAATCCCCCTGCTCAATCATCTTACGCAAGTCCTTGTTGGTGGCCGCTAGGATACGCACATCCACAGGAATCTCCTTCTCTCCTCCCACTCGCACAATCTTGTTCTCCTGCAAGGCACGCAGCACCTTGGCCTGGGCAGCCAGACTCATGTCGCCAATCTCATCTAAAAACAAGGTGCCACCATTAGCCAGCTCAAAGTCACCTTTCTTCTGCTTGATAGCCGAGGTAAAAGACCCTTTTTCATGGCCAAACAACTGACTCTCAATAAGCTCGGCAGGTATAGCAGCACAGTTAACCTCAATGAAAGGACCATAACGGCGAGGACTGAGTTCATGCAACTGACGGGCCACCAGCTCTTTTCCAGTGCCGTTCTCGCCAGTGATGAGCACACGGGCATTCGTCGGCGCCACCTTCTCAATCATGTCGCGCACTTCCATCATGGGTGCCGAGGCGCCTACCATCTCATTCTGGCGACTGACGGCCTTCTTCAACGCCTTGTTTTCAGTGCTGAGGCTCTGCTTGTCGAGGGCATTGCGCACAGTGATGAGCAGCCGGTTCAGATCAGGTGGTTTTTGGATGAAGTCGAACGCCCCTTTCTTGATGGCATCCACCGCAGTGTCGATGGTACCATGACCCGAAATCATAATGACAGGCGTGTCACAGATGGACTTCACCTGCTCCAGGACCTCAATGCCGTCCATGTCGGGCATCTTGATGTCACACAAGATGGCATCGTATTCCTGCTCCTTGATCATTTCAAGAGCAGTTGGGCCATTGGCGGCATCATCCACTTGATATTTCTCATTCTCCAGAATATCACGCAACACACGGCGAATGGCATCCTGGTCGTCGATGATCAAAATTCTTGACATATTGATTATTTCTTTCCTTGCAAAGATAAGGAAAAAAAACATACCTTTGTTTATCAAAACAAAAAGCCATTTTTATCATGAAGAAGTTTTTACCTGTTTTTTTATTTTTCATCAGTTTAACATCTGTTCTGAACGCCCAATGGGTCAGCCCCGGCAACGGCACCTCCTATACCTTGCCCGATCTGGTTAACGTCACCGACGGCGCGGTCACCCAAGGCCCAGACGGTTTTCTCATCAATACCGACCTTACCATCTCCACCAACGACGTGTTGGTCATCGACAACCAAGTTTCGCGTATCGATGCCGCCGCAATCCTCCTCACCATCAACGGATCCATGGTTTGTACCAATACCGGAAGCAACAGGGTGAAGTTCTACGGTCTCAATGAAACGGAACATTTCAAAATAAGGTTTGAGAACGCTGTGGGATGCAACATAAAAAAGATGTATTTCTCCGACGGCGCTGGCATCAAAGTCATCGAATCCGAAGTGACATTCGACGATGTGAAGTTCGTGTATTTCACTCGTGACTACTGCAATGCAGTGATCGACGTGTTCAACTGCGACCCCGTCATAAAGAACTGCTACTTCATGCTGAACCAAAGCGCTGCCATCAGCTCGCCCGCCAATGGACAGGCCTCGCCACAAATCCTGAACTGCGACTTCGACACCAACGTCACAGATATCAACTCCCCACAAATCAACCTCGGTCCCGGCGGCCAAGACACCATCCGCATCGTCGGCAACGAAGTCTACACCATCATGGCCCAATGGTATGTGGGAGGCATCTCCGTAGCCGACCTCATGGGCACCGGATCCACCAAAGTCCTGCTCAAAGACAACATCATCCGCGAAGGCCGCTATGGCTACAACCAACAAGGCCAGACCATCTCATCCGTGATCGAAGGCAACCAATTCCTCAACAACTTCCATGAAGAAAACCCCATGAACGGTGGCAGCGGCATCTCCATCTACGGAAGCTCCACCAACAACAAGGCCATACTCCGCAACAACGTGATTACCGGCAACCTCTGGGGCATCACCGCCATCTATCTCCACGACATCGACCTCGGCACCGAAGACGACTGGGGCAACAACGAAATCCACGACAATTACAACAGCGGGGTGATCTACGACTTATACAATAACTCCGCCTGCGACATCACGGCCGTCGGAAACAAATGGGGCACCATCCATGAGTCGGATATTGAAGACCATATCGTTCATCAAACCGACGACCCAAGCCTTGGCCTCGTCACCTACATACCCTTCGTAGGCTACGACCAAATCGAAGAGACTGTCGACAGCAATGATATCAACCTCTCCGAAGCCACCATTTATACCATCGCCGGACAACGAGTCAACCATTCCGAGACGCTTAATCCCGGCGTTTATATTGTCATTACCGACCAGGGCGCTAAAAAAATTGTTATTCGATAATCCTACCGATGTGGCACCCCGATGGGGTGCGGATAGTTCAATTCCTAATTCCTAATTCTTAATTCCTAATTCTTAATTCATAATTCCTAATTCATAATTCATAATTCCTAATTCCCAACTTATGCTAAAAAAGCTCCGAATCACCCTCGCCGTCATCATGATCCTGCTGGTTACCGCCCTCTTCATTGGAGCCGGCTACGGCATCAGCCAATGGATCGGTTGGGCGGCTAAGATCCAGTTCCTGCCCGCAGTGCTTTCCTTGTCGCTCATCGCAGTGGCCATCATTGTCGTAGCATTGCTTTTCGGCAGGATCTATTGCAGCATCGTCTGCCCCTTGGGCGTCATGCAGGACATCTACAGCTGGCTTGGCGGCAAGATCAAGAAAAACCGTTTCAGCTACGTGAAAGAACACAAATGGCTACGTTACACGGTCTGCGCCATTTTTGTCGTCTGCCTCATCTTTGGCTTCACCCCTGTGATCACCTTACTGGAACCCTACGGCAACTTCGGACGTATCGTCACCAGCTTCTACATGCGCAACGTCACTCTCTCAATCATCGCTTGGGTTATGATGCTCATCCTCGGCGTGCTGGCCTTCCTTTATGGTCGCGCCTATTGCAACTCCATCTGCCCCGTAGGCACCATCCTCAGCTTCTTCTCCAGGTTCTCGCTGTTCCGTGTCAGGTTCGACCAGGACAAGTGCAAGCACTGCGGTCTCTGCGAGAAGAACTGCAAGGCCCGCGCCATCGATGCCAAGGCAGGTACCGTTGACTATTCGAGATGCGTGGTATGCGGCGACTGTACCGCACAATGCAAGTTCGATGCACTGCATTACACCGCCAAACGCCCTATTTCAAAAACTGAAACAGCTTCTTCAGAACCCGACCTGGGTCGCCGTTCGTTCCTGGTCGGCTCCGCCATCGCCGCTGGAACCGCGGCCGTGGCTCAGGCTCAGATGAAGGTAGACGGCGGACTGGCTGTCATCACTGAGAAAGAAGCTCCCAAACGCCAGACGCTCATCACGCCCCCAGGCTCCGTCTCCGCACGTCACATGCAGAAACACTGTACCGGATGCCAGCTCTGCGTGTCGGCTTGCCCGAACAACGTCTTGCGCCCCTCGACCGACCTCATGCATTTCATGCAGCCTACCATGTCGTTCGAGATAGGCTACTGCCGCCCCGAATGCACCCGCTGCGGCGAGGTCTGCCCCACCGGCGCCATCAAACCCATCACCAAGGAAGAGAAGACCGCCATCCATGCCGGTCACGCCGTGTGGGTGAAGGACAACTGCGTGGTACTCACCGACGGGGTCAGCTGCGGCAACTGCCAACGCCACTGCCCCACCGGCGCCATCCAAATGGTGGAATACCAACACAACGGCCAGACCGTGATGATTCCCACCATCAACGAAAGCCGCTGCATCGGCTGCGGCGCCTGCGAGAATCTCTGCCCCTCAAGGCCGTTCAGCGCAATCTATGTAGAAGGAAACGTAATGCATCGAATGGATTAGAAGTAAGAAGTAAGATGAAAAGAAGAGAATTCATAAAGAAAATGGGCGGCGCTGCCGTGGCAACCTCGGTGGTGCTCTCCGCCTGCAAATCGAATAATAACAACGAAATCATCCCCGCCAACGTCATCGACGGACAAGGGGAGATGACCTATCGTGTCAATCCCAACAGCGGCGACAAAGTGTCGTTACTGGGTTATGGCATGATGCGTCTTCCCATCGAAGGCGGAGCCGACCTGCGCCAGAATCCAGATGCACAGGTGGATCAAGAAATGGTCAACGAAGAAATCGACTACGCCCTCGAGCATGGTGTCAACTACTTCGATACCGCTCCAGTATATACCCGAGGTCGCTCCGAAGGCGTCACAGGTATCGCCCTGTCGAGACATCCGCGCAATAGTTATTATATCGCAACAAAACTATCGAATTTCAGTCCCTCTACTTGGAGCACCGAGGCTTCCAAGGCCATGTTCGAACACTCGCTCAGCGAACTGCGAACCGAGTATGTCGATTACCTGTTGCTTCACAGTATCGGCGGTGGTGGGAAAGACATGACCGGCATGGACATGTTCAACGCCCGATTCATTGAGAACGGCATCCTCGACTGGCTCGTGGAGCAAAAAGAAGCTGGCCGCATCCGCAACCTGGGCTTCTCCTTCCATGGCGAACAGGAGGTGTTCGACACCATGCTGCGCTGGCATGACGAAGGCAAATACCATTGGGACTTCGTCCAGATTCAGATGAACTATGCCGACTGGAACTATGCCAACCGCATCGACCCTGACAACGTCAACGCCAACTACCTCTACGAGGAGCTTCACCGTCGCGGCATCCCCGTGGTCATCATGGAGCCTCTGCTCGGCGGTCGTCTCGCCAAACAGCCCGACTTCATCGTGAAACAGATGAAAGAACGTGAGCCTGAGACCCCCGTGGCACGCTGGGCCTTCCGCTTCGCCGGCACCCCCGAAGGCGTGTTGGTCGTATTAAGCGGCATGACCTATATGGAACACCTCATGGAAAACGTGGCCACCTACTCGCCCTTGAGACCCATCACACCCGACGAAAACGAGTTCCTGATGAAAGTCGCCGAAGAGTTTGTGGAGCTCAAGACCGTGCCCTGCACCGCCTGCAACTACTGCATGCCCTGCCCCTACGGCCTGAACATCCCTGCCATCTTCGCTCATTACAACGACTGCATCACCGAAGGCAACATGCCGGCAGGCAACCCCGAAGCCGAGGAATACCGCCGCAACCGCCGTGCATTCCTTTTAGGCTACGACAGCAAGGTACCTTACGAGCGACAAGCCAGTCACTGCATCGGCTGCCACCAATGCGAAGAGCACTGCCCACAAAAGATCGCCATCGCAAACGAGATGCGACGCATCGACGAGTTCGTGGAACACCTGAAACAACAGGGTTGATTACTGTTCGGGATACTTGGCGAAATAGGCATCCACCTCCGCCTTGTATTCATCGAGCCATGAGACTATATCTTCCTCGGGGACATAAGCTTTGTTGTCCTCTATCGTCGCTTCGTAGTATTGCTGCCAATCAATGCTACGCAGATGCTCACGCTGGCTTCTGATGTATCGAATCATCTGATCTTTGGTGCCGTCAAAATTGGATATCACCCAGTCGCCGTTCTCGAAATGCATCACGATATCATGGACATTGCCCAGGTAATCCATCTGCACCCAAGCATTGTAGTCGTCCATAGCCACACTCTCAAGAATGTTCTTGGAATGGTCGAGTGATTCGTCACCATCGTTTCCGGTCAAGAAATAATACAGCCACTCGTTTTCACCGATGCCCATGATGTCGTCGACAGGAATAGCCCACGACTCTTCAAGCAGTTTATAATACTCTTCGTTAAAATACGGCTTGATGGAAGGATTGAACTCATGGTCAGGTATATAGTCGACCAGTTTCATCGCACTTTGATTGATGTAGTCGGTAGTGAATTTCTCAGGATACTGCTCACGAGGTGTTGCAGGTCGTTTTTCACGTGTGACAGGGCTGCATTGGCATACCACCAACACCAGCAAAAGGATTGGTAATAACTTTTTCATAGCTGTTCGATTTGGTTTGCTTCAGCAAAAATAACAAATCCAACGAACACCCTAACTATTTTTTCGTATTTTTGCACCGCCGAAAGGCTACTGGACCCGTAGTTTAATGGATAGAATAAAGGATTCCGGTTCCTTCGATCAGGGTTCGATTCCCTGCGGGTTCACATAAAAGACCTCTACCTTCCCCAGCGGAGTGGAGGTCTCTGTCATTAATACCCCGTCTCGGATCGTCCCAAAAACGATGCCATCACAATAGAGCGACTCCCCCTTCAGCGAGCACCGTCCCCTCATGGTATCTCCGTCTGAAATGAAAGTCAGAAGCGAATCACGACTGATCTCGATGACGTTGCCCTTCTCCATCTCTCCAAACTGACGCACCATCTCAGGGGTGGCCTTGCTTTCATCGAACTCCACATTGACACGCTCCACCGTCCATCGGCCAACAATGGAATCGCCCTTACGGCCACATGCCGACAGCAATAAGACCGTCATCAAAACAATCATCCTTCCGTTTTTCATTCCTTATCCTTGATAACCACATCGATGGCCCCCACGCCGAATTTGGCGACAGAAGCCATCCTATTCTCCGTGTTCTTATACTTTTTCAACTCCTCGATGATGGCATTCTTCAAAACGCCATTGCCCACCCCGTGGATAAAGGTAACCTTGGTGTATTCTGCGGCGATGGCACTCTCAAGCATCTTGCGGAAGTAATCCATCTGGATTTTGAACATGTCGTGACTCGACAACCCAGCGATATTCTCCACCAACTCGCCAATATGCAGGTCGACCGTGGCCTCTCCTGGCCCTACGCGATGCTTGTCGATAGGAACCTCCTTCTGAACAAGTTCCTTCTTGGGAGCCTGTGAGCCAACACCTTCCTTGGCAATCTTCATCAGATCAGCCTCACCGGTCTTCAAGGCCGCCAACTCCGAAAGGCAGACCATCACCGCTTTCTCTCCCAAGAGGCCCGACATCAGATAGCTGCCTTCCTTGAAAAAACGGTTGGTTCGCAACGAGAACGGGGCGTTCAATGGCATTAGGACCATATCGGAAGTCTCACTCGTGAAGATGCACTGAATGACGCCATTGCACCAATACTCCAAGTCCTCCCGTGAAATGGTCTCCACAACCACCTTCTCGTGCTTCTCCAACTGACCGTAGTCAACATTCACAAATTGGCTTTCCTCCTTGATGGTAAAGGTATACAACATCTCGAACGGGGTATGGTTCACCAAAACCACATCCATGGCACCCGTCAGCAGCCATTGTTGCTCGTGAGGCACGAAAGCCAAATAAACACCCTCTCTCTCCGCATCCTTGGCAAAACGCCGCAGACCGCCATGGCGAGCGTCCTCCTGTTGCTGTTGCTGAAGGAGTTCCTTTTCTTTGACCTCTTGCTGTACCACCTCAGTGATTTGCTGTTGTCTTGCGGGTTGGGAACGGTAATCGATTACCAAGTCGCTTATGAGGCACGGTATCTCAAATCCGTCCTCAATCTCCACCATTACCATCCTCGAATCAATGATTTTCGTCACCACGCCTCCTCCGGTGCTACTGAGGAAACTCACATGGTCGCCAATTTTAAATCCTGCCATAGTCGTTATATTTTATAATGTGCAAAAATACGCAAAATTGGTAGGATTTTTGTATCATTGCAGCGGAATTTCTAAAAACCATGAGAATAAAACCTTTCCTTACCATCATTATGGCGTTGGTTTTTGCCACCACTGCCTGTTCCGACCCTGCCGGCAGCGTTACCATCATCGCTTCGCACGAGGTGGATGGTACGCCATTGGTCATTGACAATCTGCGCTACACCAACGAGGCAGGCAACTCCTACCTCGTCAACGAAGTGCAGTGGTTCCTCTCGAATGTGGAGCTGGAGGATTGCTCTGGCAACCGCGTCATGTTGGCGGAGACCTGGTATATCGACACCAACCTCCCCGAGACCCAAACCTTGCGGGTTTCCAAAGTACCGGCAGCCTCCTACACCATCCTTCGCTTCACTTTCGGTTTCAACGACGCCGACAACCAATCAGGCCGTTTCAGCAATCCCCCTGAAAGCAACATGTTCTGGCCCGATGAACTGGGAGGCGGCTATCATTACATGAAACTCAACGGCAAATACCAAAACCCCGAAAGCCTTCTCGCACCGCTCGCCATACACTTAGGCAGAGGACAGAACGAAGGACATACCGAGTTCTACGACAACAGCTTCACTGTTGAACTGCCCATCGAACTCGATATCTACGACGGCCACGACTACCCCCTCGGCCTCGTCATGAACATCAACCAATGGTTCCGCGACCCAGTAACCTACGACTTCAACACCTTCGGCTCGGCCATCATGCAGAACCAACAAGCCCAACAAACCCTCAAACGCAACGGACATAACGTATTCAGCACCAAAAACCCGGAAGATATGAAATCAGCACTCGAAACCACCATGGAACTGCTCCACAAAGCCGCTCCCAAGCCTCATTTCATGACTTGGAAAAACATCAAGAACACCTTCTCAAACATCAAAAAGCCCAAAAACAATTGATGAGAAGTCTGGCCATTCTCGGAACACTGTCGTTGCTGTTGCTCCTCTCCTGCAAGCCCACCGAGGAGGAGCCTTGGCAACCCACACCCTATGAATTGCCATCCCCTCTGTTTTTCCCTACACGGAACAACATCCCTACCGACAATCCCATGACCGTCGAAGGCGTCGCCCTCGGCGAGAAACTGTTCCACGAAGAAAACAGTTGCGCCATGTGCCATCATAAGGAATACAGTTTTGAAGGCGGACCCGATGCCACCCTGGAGCATCTTGGAACAGAACACACCATGCTCCCCTTGATTAATCTGGTGTGGAACACCACCGGCTTGGGTTGGAAAGGCCAAGTCGAGACCCTTGAAGACATGGTGTATGCCGCCTATACCGACCCGTTGGAAATCAATGCCGATACCGCCGAAGTAGCCAAGCGGCTCCGACAGTCCGAGATCTATCCCGAGCTCTTCAAGAAGGCCTTCGGTACCGACGAGATTAGCTTTGTCCTAGTGGAGAAGGCCATCGCACAATACATAAGAAGCCTGGTGTTCGCCAACAGCAAGTTCGACCGATACCTTAAGGGCGAGGAACAACTCAACCAGGATGAACTGAACGGCTATCTCCTTTTCATCACCGAGGAAGGAGCCGACTGTTTCCACTGCCACGGCGGAGGCACCAACGCCCTGTTTACGACCAACTTGCGGTACAACAATGGTTTAGATGCCGCTTCGAAAGGTGAATTCAAAGCTCCCACACTACGCAACATTACACTCACCGCCCCTTACATGCACGACGGTCGTTTCAGCACCCTAGATGAGGTCATCGACTTCTACTCCGAAGGTGTCCAGTACTCCGAACAGATCAGCCCACTGATGCACCATGTCATGGAAGGCGGTGTCCGTCTCACCATCGAAGAAAAAGCGCAACTCAAGGCTTTTCTACATACCCTAACCGACACCACTCCTCTAACCCCTAACCCGCAACCCCATGTCGTACCTTAAATCAAACGACCTTTTCGAACGCATACCCACAGAGGACCTCTACCATCTCGTCCCCCACCCCATGCTCATCGCCGACCACCTGATGACACCCGACAACCTTGGAGCCATCATCCGTTTGGCCGACAACATCGGGGCCACCGAAGTATGTTTTCTAGGCAACGAGGACGAACATCGTTTGGGAAAGGTGCGCCGGTCAGCCGCCTCAAGCCGCGACAACATACGATGGTATTTCAGTGAAGAGACCGACCTACGTAAAATCGTCCCCGAAGGCAAGAGCATCGTCGCCATCGAAACCGCCGACAACGCAACCTGCATCTACGACACCCAGCTCCCCGAAAATGCTGCTTTCATCGTGGGCAGCGAACGCCATGGCATCAGGGAAGAACTCTTAAAACAATGCGACATGGTGGTTTATATCCCCGTTCCCGGTCCCACCCGCTCGCTCAATGTCAGTCACGCCGCTGCAGTCGCCTTGTTTGAGTGGCAACGACAAATGAGAATGAGAAGTAAGAAAGGAGAAGTAAGAAGTAAGAAGTGCTATCGCCACCTGTTTTTCGATCTTGACCGTACCCTTTGGGATTTCGACGCCGCCGCCGAAGTTGCCTTTGAACGGATTTATGAGCAATACCACCTCAGAGAACTCGGCATCCCCAGTGCACACGAGTTCCACATGGTTTATCACCCCTTGAACGAAAAACTCTGGGAGCTGTATCGGGCCGACCAAATCACCAAAGACGAATTGAACCGCACCCGTTTCCTGAAGCCTCTGGAACACTACGGCATCCACGACGTAGAACTGGCCGACCATTTGAGCGAAGATTACGTATATTGGTCACCACGTATTGTAAGACTAGTCCCCGGCACCATGGAGCTGTTGGAATACCTGAAGCCGAAATACCATCTACACCTGATCACCAACGGTTTCGAGGAAGTGCAACACACCAAACTGAGCGGTTCAGGCATGGAACCCTATTTCGAGACCCTCACCGTTTCAGAGGAGGTCGGCGTGAAGAAGCCCAACCCAGAAATCTTCCGATATGCCTTAAAGAAAGCAGGAGCCACCCCTGAAGAAAGCCTGATGATCGGCGATGAGATGGCTGTTGACATCGACGGAGCACGTGCCGCAGGCATCGATCAGGTCTTCTTCAACGCCACAGGTCAACCCACCCAAGGCCAATGCACCTTCGAAGTAAACAGCCTATTAGAAATCAAAGGAATCTTATAATCTTTCCACTCTCCACTCTCAACTTTCCACTTTAAACATCGCCAACACCGATGTCTTTGCGCGTACGACCTGTCCGATATGGACATCCACCTCGGCATCCAACGGGAGAAACACATCCACACGGGAACCAAAGCGAATCATTCCAAACTCCTCACCCACCACAGAAGCGTCGCCAGGCTCCAAGTCACACACAATACGACGTGCGACAAAACCTGCTATCTGTCGCACCAACACCTCCCGACCTTGATGGTCCTGAATAGCGATGCTGTTGTGTTCGTTGTCAACAGACGACTTTGGCTTAAACGCCACGAGGTATTTGCCCGGATGGTATTTATAATAGGTGACCGTTCCGTCAAACGGGAAAAAGTTGATATGCACGTTGTAGATCGACATGAAGATTGACAGTTTGCGACGCTTCTCATGAAAATACTCATCCTCCATCACCACCTCGTCGGCCGAAATGATGCCGTCGGCAGGAGAGACCACCGCATTGTCCAAGATAGTGGTCTTACGGGTGATAGGCACTCTAAAGAAACGCACCACTAGGAAAAAGACAATGGCAAAAGCCACATACACCATCACATGCCAAAACGTCTGATGAGGCCATAGCAAGTTCAACCCTACCACAACAATAATGGCAATCGAAAGAGCGACAATGATCGCTCGTGTTCCTTCCTCATGTATCCGTTTGTGAATTTGTCTCATAAAAACATCAACAGAAATATGCTAATAAATGGCAATGTAAACAAAACCGAATCGAAGCGATCCAAAATACCCCCATGGCCTGGGATAAGGTTTCCCGAGTCCTTGACTCCCGCCTGACGTTTCAGCATCGACTCGCACAGGTCGCCCAGAGTGCCAAACACCACGGCGATCAAGCCCATGCCTATCGCCACATCCATGGGAAGCCAATCCACATAATGGCTGAACACGGCAACACCCACCATGGTGAACACCAGTCCCCCGAGGCTCCCTTCAATGGTCTTTCCTGGAGAGATGCGTTCGAAAAGCTTGTTTTTCCCGAGCAGACGACCAGTGAGGTAGGCGAAGGTGTCGTTGGCCCAAAGCAGGACGAACACGAGCATCAGCATTTTGGGTGAATAGACATTGTGGAGCCACACCATAAAGAAACAAGGAAAGCTGAGCAAAATGACCGACCCGAAGTCGAAGGCTGCTATCGACTTGAAATCATCGGCAGTGGAAAAAAGCGCCAACAGAAAAGGCAACATGGGGAGTACAAACACCAGACTTGACAAAGGAGTGGCGCTAAGCATCCCCAAAGAAGTGGCAGCGAACGCTCCAACGGCTATCAATTCTCCGAAAACCAGTTGCCAACGGCTTTTGACATGCATCAGCTTACTCATCTCATAGGTGCCCATGCCAACAATGAACAAGGCCAACGCCCATAAGGTCCAGGGCGAAACGAAGATGCAGGCGACGATGACGGCCACCAGCACAGCTCCTGAGAGTGTTCTAACCAATAATTCTTTCATGATGATGCAAAGATAATAAAAAAAGCCGCCCGAAACCGGACGGCTTTTTCAAAAATCTTTTATGAAAGATTATTTGGCGATGACTACGCGGGTGACGTTGTTGCCACCGTTGTTGTCATAGATGCTGAAGAAGTAAACACCAGCTTCGACGTTCATGTCGATGGTGTTGACAACATCATTCAGCTTCACCACGCGGACGAGCTGGCCAGCCACGTTGTAGATGGCGACATGGCTCAGGTTCTCACCCTTCAGGGTCACTGAAGTGGTAGCGGGGTTAGGATAGATTTCGTAAGCCTCGGTGTTGTTTTCAGCCACTGAGGTGTAGTCAACTGTCATGTGAACCGGGACACGATACTCTTCGTTATTGGGATCGTTGGTCTTGAAGATGACGACAGCTTCCATTGAGGTCTGATCATCGAAGCCGATGGAGTTGAAGTTCACGGTAACGACGTCGGTTTGACCGATGGCGATGGAACCTTCGGGTTTGCTCAAGGTAGCCCAAGTGGCGGGAACAGGACTACCCTGGGTGTTGGCACGCAGATGGAGGCAACCATAGTCGTCGCTCATGTTGTCAGGTGACAGAGGATTGAAGGCGCCACCACCGTTGGTACGATAGAAGCCGCTATTGGGCTGGTAGGCGGTACCGTCGAAGGCCATGGCATAACCACCAACAGCCTGGGTGTATTCAACAGCAACCCAAACATTGTAACCAGTCAACTCAACAGGAGTATCGAAGGTGGCAATAGTCCAGTCTTCTTGGTTGATCTGAGCATAAGGAATGACCTTTTCAGCGAGAACTTCGCCAGGTTGGCCGTTCATGCCTTGGCCGTAGATACGGAAGGTCAGAGGAGTGCCAGCCTCAATGCCGAAGCCCGAGGTGGTAGGAACGATGTAATACTGAGCGCTCACGATCTTTGCACCCATGGCAGCGCCGGCGTAGGCTGAGCCAGGGAACATAGCGGCAACCTCAACCAATCTGGTCTCTTCCCAGTTGAAGCCGACGAATGAAGATTCAGTGCCGGGCTCTTGGTCGTAGTTGATCTGAGAAGTGGCGGTGCCACCATCACCCATACCGAAGTCAATCCAACCGGTCCAGTCACCGATGGAGGTACCATTGGCGTTGCTGATCTCGATGTCGATGGATTCGCCATCGTCTTCCATCAGTTCAACGAAGATCTCGTCCGTGTCAAACTCGAGAGAAGCGGCTGATTCAGCACCGATTCTGGTGAAGGTGAAGTTGTCGAGATAGTACTCTGAAGTGGCGGCGTTTTGGGGAGGGAAGAAGTCCATGGCGTCGAGTTTACGACCCACGGTGTTCTCACCAAAGCTGTCGAGGCTCCACTGCCAAGTGCAGAGGCTCTGCTCTTCAGGATAGGTGGTCTCGCTTGAGTAGAAGAACTCAGCAACATCCATATCGGTGTCGACATGGAGACGGAAGTGCATCCATTCATCATAGACACAAGGGATGTCGGCAGTGCCGTTGCTACCAGCGTGGATGGTGCCATGGTTAGGAGCGGCTGTCGAGTTCTGACCATCGTTGGTCATGTGGAGGTAGGCTTGCATAGCCCAGGTTGAGCCACCGCCATTGAATTCGTGAAGGATGTTGAAATAACCGTTCTTGCCTTCAGGAACCAAGATGTCGAATTCAAGGTCGTAAGTGCCAGACTCAACACCACCGAGCAGAAGGACCTGGTCGTTGTTGTAGGTGAGGTGACCGCACTTTGAACCACCGGCTTCACCGACGACGCCGTCTTCAGCACCACCGGGAGCGTTGCTCCAAGTTGTCCACCAGTCGTTACCAGCGGCAATAGCCTCAGAGGCAATCTTGTTACCGACAGTGTAGGCTTCGAAGCTATCGTCGATCAGCACTTGGTCATCAGCACCGCTGATGATACCGATGTTGTCGATGTAGAATTCTGAAGTGGCGGCATTCTCCGGAGGATAGAAGTCCATGGCATCGAGTTTACGACCCACGGTGTTCTCACCGAAGCTGTCGAGTGACCACTGCCAGGAGCAAATTTCCTGTTCTTCGTCACCAGCGATATTCCAGTAAAGGGTAGCCAGGTCTTGGTCCATGTCGATATGCACTCTGTACTTCATCCATTCATCATAGACGCAAGGGATGTCAGCAGTGCCGTTGCTACCAGCGTGGACTGTGCCGTGACCGACACCAGGAGTGGTGTTTTGGCCATCGTTGGAGGCGCAGAGATAGAACTGAGCTGCCCAAGTGGAACCACTACCATTGAATTCGTGAAGCACGTTGAAGTAACCGTTCTTGCCTTCCGGGACATAAGCGTCGAAAACGAGATCGAAGACACCGGCCTCGATGCCACCGAGTCTCAGGACTTGGTCGTTGCCATAAGTGAAGTGAGCAGCCATCGAACCATCGGCCATGTCGAAGACACCGTCTTCAGCACCACCAGGGGCGTTGCTCCAAGTTGTCCAAGGATCGCCAAGAGTCTGAGCGATCTTGTTACCAGCAGTCTGACCTTCGAAATCGAAGTACATCGACTGAGCGAAAACATTGCCACAAACGAAGGCAATCATCGCAATGAGTAAAGATAATTTCTTCATAATGAATGATTTAGTTAATAATTAATAGTTTTAAGATGTTTATTCAGTTCTATTTTCGGGCTACAAATATAACAATTTTTCAAAAATGCCACCTTGTTTTTATAACTTTTTATCTCTAATCTTTTATCTTCTCTTTCGCTTCTTTCCAAAACCCGATCATTTCCTCCAACGTCAGATGCTGCACGCCCTTGCCCATCTCTCGGGCTCTCTGTTCAACATGGCTGAAACGGCTTTTGAACTTTTTGTTGGTTTTCTCCAAGGCATCATCGGGATTCACACCTATATAAACACCGTAGGCCGCAAGTGCAAACAGAAGGTCGCCGTATTCCGCTTCGATGTTATCCTGATTGTCGCTCTTACGGAGCTCGTCAAACAGCTCTTTCTTTTCTTCCTCCACCTTGTTCCAGGCTTCTTCGGCGCTGGACCATTTGAAGCCCACACCAGCGGTTTTCTGGTGCATCCTATAAGCCTTCAGCAGCGATGGAAGTCCTTGAGGAACACCGCCCAACACGCTACGGTTATGCTCGCGTTCCAGCTTGATCTTCTCCCAGTTTTGCTCCACTTGTTCGGCATTCTCCACCTTCTCGTCGCCAAAGATATGAGGATGGCGCACCACCATCTTGTCACAAATACCATTGAGCACATCGGTGATGTCGAAGGCCCCCTTCTCGCTCCCGATTTTGGCGTAAAATACCAGATGCAGCATCAGGTCGCCCAATTCTTTCTTTACCTCGTTAAGGTCCTCAGCCAGAATGGCCTCGCTCAGTTCGTATGTCTCTTCAATAGTCAGATGCCGCAGACTTTCAATGGTCTGGGTGCTGTCCCAAGGGCAACCTTCCCTCACCTTGTCCATGATATCCAATAATCGCTTAAATGCTTCTAGTCGCTCGTCCATAGTAATAGGTTTTAGGCCGCAAAAATAATCATTTAAAAATAAAATGAGTAATTTTGCAGTTTATATTGGAATGAAATTCTCGAAAGCATATAGTGCCGTCTTATTGCTGATGATGCTATCGGTCTCCTTCAAAGGATGGAGCCAGGACTACCCATGGTTGTCACACAACAACATCATGGTGGAGGCCCGTGGTCATGTGGGCATCTTCTGGCATCATCATTTCGAGATGCAGAAGTTCAACGCCTCCTACCCTGCCTTTGAGGCTTCCATTTACCAGCACACCTTTGGAAAGAAAGAGTGGGAAACCGTTTATCTTTACCCTTATATCGGCGTCACCTTCTATCATGCCAATTTCGGCATCAATTTCGAAAACAACCACGAAGTCGGCGAAGCTTTAGGCAGCGCCTATGCCTTGTATCCGTTCATCAACTACCCTCTTAACCCAAACGAGCACAGCCAACTAACCTTCAAGCTAGGCGTCGGATTAGGTTACCTGACCAAGTGTTTCGATAATTTTGAAAACTACCAGAACTTCTCTATCGGCTCCCATGTGAACGCCGCCGTCAACCTCTCGTTCGAATACCGGCAACGCATCACTCCCCGATTCATGGGCGTGGCTTCCCTCGGTCTCACCCATTTTTCCAATGGCTCCACCAAGCTTCCCAACTACGGTTTGAACACTTTCAGCACCGCCCTGGGACTGGCATACTATCTCAGAGATCCCCGAATCAACATGACGCCAACCCGCCGACCCGAATACAAGCCTTTTGAGTTCGACCACAAACATTGGCTCTGTCTCGACCTTAACTACGGCATCGGATTCAAGAACGTGTCGCAGACCTTGGGGGGCGACTCCACGGAGTATTACCATGTCCACGACATCTCCGCCTACCTGCTCGCCCAGTTCACCCAATACAGCCGCGCCGGAGTAGGCCTCTCGCTGGTCCTCGACCTCTCAGACCAGACGCTTCCCGACCATTACGTTGACCAAAACGGAATCCATATTAAAAAGGTGGACCCCGAGACCCAACAGCAACAGGTTTATGACATTCACGCCCTTCAGATGACCAAACTCAACTTCAACCTATGTTATGCCATGACCATGGACCGTCTGTCATACTACTTCGAGTTCGGCTGGCATCTGAAGTACAACCCTTTCACCGACCTCAGCAAAGGAAACATCTACCAAAAGGTAAGCGCACGCTACCAGATTCACGACAACATATACGCCCATCTAGGCCTGATGACTCATTTCGGAAGAGCCGACTACCTTTGCTTCGGCCTGGGCTATCGCTTCAATCAAAAATACTATCTGAACCATGAAAAAGGCACCCGTCATCATCCTCCTGGCTTGCATTAGCGTATGGCTTTGTTCATGCAACAAGTTCACCGTCGGCGAAATCATCGAGGAGACCCGGCACCTCGACGAGTCATTTCAGGTCATTGAGATCCGCGACGATATCGATGTGTCGCTTCGCCATTGCACTGCCGACAACGCCGCGGGAACCATCCATATCAAAACCGGAGAGAACCTTATCGACGAACTCAACACGACAACCGTTCCTCACACCGAAATCAACGATGGCGACACCTTATCTTTCACCAAACTCGTCATCACCAACGATAACGTCTACAACAACCTCAGGCCGCACAACCATGCACCTCAAATGACGGTCTATTACGACACCTTGCTTAAAATCATTCTTTACTCCAACGCCCAGAATGTAAGCACCGATACACTGAGAGGGTATAATTTCTCCACCCATTTCATCTCCCAAGACACCATCGAATGGGACTCCTTGGCACCCAATCTATTACTTGAAGTAGAGGGAGGCTCTGGAAACTTCAACGCTCTGGCCAACTGTTACAAACTGACAGCAAAATGCACCCATGGAACCTCTAACCTCACCATCAAAGGCAAAGCCACTCTGGCTTCAACCTATGCCGATTACGACTGCCATGGCGTTATCGACTGCAAAGAACTTGACACGCACATTCACTATATCACCACCTACGGAACCAACATCATAAAAGCAAGGGCTTATCATTTGCTGGACGTTAAAAACAGTAATATAGGAAGCGTGCAATACACAAAATATCGCACCACGAGAGAAGTGTACCAATGGAACGACACTCTCCATCAAGTTGACACCATCATCCAAAGAATCCTTTGTCCAGAAGTCATCTACTACAATGGTGAATACATCGACATCTGGACTTACAACAATGACGAGAACAGTGTTCCTGGCCTTGTGGTCGAGCCTTAGATATCAGGTCAATACGCTTTTGCAAAGTAAACGCGCATCTTGGCGGGTTTACCGGAATAGACATCCACGCCCTCTTCTTCCTTGACATCAAGCGGGATAAAGCGCAAGGTTGCCTTGGTCTCTTCCTTGATCTTCAGCTCAGTCTCAGTAGTTCCATCCCAGAAGGCATGCACAAAGCCACCTTTCTCAATCTGGGCCTTGAACTCGTCCCAGGTATTGACATCGTATGTATTGTCGTTACGATACTTCAGAGCTTTCTGATAGAGGTTGACCTGTATCTCGTCCATCAGGCCGAGCACGGTAGCCACGATGCCTTCATACGAAGCCGACTCCTTGGTCATAGTGTCGCGACGGGCAAGCTCAACGGTGTTGTTGGTCACATCACGAGGTCCTACGACCAAACGCACCGGAACGCCTTTGAGTTCCCATTCGTGGAACTTGAACCCCGGCTTCTGGGTGTCGCGGTCGTCGAACTTCACACGGAGACCGGCGTTGACGAGCTGTTGTTTCATCTCCTCGCAACGGGCGAAGGTGAGCGCTTTCTCCTCGTCATTCTTATAAATAGGTACGATGACCACCTGAATCGGAGCGATCTTGGGAGGCAGCACCAACCCATCGTCGTCAGAGTGCGACATGATGAGGGCACCCATCAAGCGGGTGGAAACGCCCCAAGAGGTGGCCCACACATATTCCAGCTTGTTCTCCTTGTTGAGGAACTTCACGTCGAAAGCCTTGGCAAAGTTCTGTCCCAAGAAGTGCGAGGTGCCGGCTTGCAGTGCCTTGCCGTCCTGCATCATAGCTTCGATGCAATAAGTGTTGAGGGCACCGGCAAAACGCTCATTGGCTGATTTCACGCCTTGATAGACGGGGATGGCAAGCCATTTCTCAGCGAAGTCAGTGTAAACACCCAACATCTTCTTGGCTTCCTCTTCGGCCTCTTCCATGGTGGCGTGAGCGGTATGGCCCTCTTGCCAAAGGAACTCGGCGGTACGAAGGAACAAACGGGTACGCATCTCCCAGCGCACCACGTTGGCCCACTGGTTGCAGAGGATGGGAAGGTCGCGATAGCTCTTCACCCAGTTGCGGTAGGTATCCCAGATAATGGTCTCCGAGGTGGGACGCACAATCAGTTCCTCTTCCAGTTTGGCGGAGGGATCGACCACCACTCCGTTTCCGTTGGGGTCGTTCATCAGACGGTGGTGGGTCACCACGGCACATTCTTTGGCGAAGCCTTCCACGTGGTCGGCCTCACGGCTGAAGAAACTCTTGGGGATAAACAGGGGGAAGTAGGCATTCACGTGACCGGTTTCTTTGAACATCTTGTCCAAGGCATCGTGCATGAATTCCCATATAGCATAGCCGTATGGCTTAATCACCATGCAACCTCTCACAGCGGATTGCTCGGCTAAATCGGCCTTCACAACAAGGTCGTTGTACCATTGCGAATAATTTTCTTGACGAGTCGTAAGTTCTTTTGCCATCTTGGTATAGTATTTGTATATTTCTCTTTGTTATTTCAGTTTGCAAAAATAGAAAATTTAATCAATACACAACAAAATGAAAGCAATTAGAATCATTCCCATCATGCTGGCAGTCCTCGCCATCGCCGGTTGTTCCTCAAACAAGAGGATGGCTTACGACGACACCTACTACTCGCCTTACAACCCTCCGCGCAGCCAACGTGCCGACAACACCGTCTCGCCGAGCATCAGCAGCAGTGGTACTTACGACTACCAGGCTTATTATTCCGACAGCAAGAACTACGTGTCGAATACCAATCCCGTGTACCAATCAACTGAATCGGTGACCGACACCAACGGCGTGGTTTACACCACCACCGAGACCTACTACGATGCCGACTTCGCTGCCCGCATCAAGCGTTTCGGAACAAACGCCAGTTCCACCATGGACTATTACGACGATTACTATACGGGTAGCACCTACAGCGGTGGAAACACCTATATTTATGTAAACGACTCGTGGAACTGGGGATTCTATCCGTATCACTACAGCTACTACTATTACCCGCATTACTACTACGGATATTACAACCCGTGGTATTACGACTATTACTGGTACCGTCCCTACTACTGGTACGGCTATCACTGGGGCTGGTACGACCACTATTGGTATCATCCCTGGCATCATCATCACCATCATCACCACCATCACGACTACTATGGTCATGGCTACGGTTACGGCGGTCACAACGACTTCTCCAACTATGTGGCAACAGTGCGTCGCAACAACACTCCGGGCTCGATGAGCTACCGCACGCCTCAGAACAACAACACAAGAGGTGCCAGTGCAGGAGTCTCAGGACGCCCCAGCACAGGAAACAGCACCAGACCTACCGTCTCCAGCCGTCCCACCATAAGCTCTCGTCCGACCAATACAAACGCAAGCAGCGTGCGTCCCAACGCAGGAACCGCCAGCGCTCGTCCTAACACCGGCACCGCCAGCGCCCGCCCCAGCACAAGCAACGCCTCATCGAGCCGCAGCACCTACACCTCGCCTTCCGAAACCCGTCAACCACGCTCCAGCTCTGAATATGTACGTCCGCAGTCATCGACCAGCAGACCTTCAACGACTACCACCAGACCCTCTTCCTCGAGCAACGGAAGCATCAACCGCGGATCCAGCAGCAACTCCAGCAGCCGTAGTGTTTCCACTCCTAGCAGAAACCACTCCTCCAGCGGCAGCTTCAACCAAAGCAGCTCTTCTTCAAGAAGCAGTTCGAGCAGCAGCCGTAGCAGCGGCAGCAGCTACAGCGGCGGTGGCAGCAGCCGAGGCAGCAGCGGCGGTGGCAGCCATAGCAGTGGCGGCGGCCGTAGCGGCGGAGGGAGAAGATAAAAGATAAAAGATAAAAGTTATAGAGACAAGTCGAAAAGGACTATCTTTGCAGGACAAAGGTAGTCCTTTTAATTTTCCTCATGAAGAAGTTTATACTCATATCAGCACTATTTCTACTATCCTTGGGACTCCATTCCCAAGGTGTTGACGATGCCATCCTCAACTCTCAGACCTATTATGAAGGGACCGCTCGCAGCATGGCCATGGGCAATGCCACAGGAGCGATCGGCGGCGATTTCACCGCCCTCTGCATCAACCCCGCAGGGCTCGGCCTGTACCGAAGCCATGAGTTCACCTTCTCTTTAGGTCCCCAATACCACAACTGTCTGTCTGACTATTACGGATCCAGCGAATATGCAAGCAGATTCAGAGTCACCTTGCCCAACATGGGCCTGGTGGGCGGCGGACAAGTCAGCAACTTCAACCCCTTGAGGTACCTCATGTTCGCCGTTGGGATGACCCGCACCAACGACTTCAACTATCACCAAACTGCCACGGGACTCAACCCAAATAGCTCCATGGTCGACTCCTACCTTCAGACCGTCAATGGAATCGATCAACTGTTCAATCCTTCAAGCGACCCGGGAACCTATTTCAGCGAGAACCATCCATACGACCTCAACCCAGCCTGGGAAACTTATCTCATCGACCGTTACACCGACTCGTTGGGCAACATCTATTTCGACAGCCCTGTGCCGCCAGGCAATGTTTGGCAAACCGACAACGTCACTTCCAAAGGGCGCACCGAAGAGTGGACCATCGCCGCAGCAGCCAATTACTACGACAAACTGTTTATCGGCGCCAGCCTCGGCCTGACTCACATGAAACGTATCAGCACCCGCACTTACCAAGAGACCCCCAACGACCCCAACGGCAGTTTCTACGACTGGAGACTCGAACAAGAACTGGGCGACACCGCTTGGGGTGTCAACTTCAAGACCGGTCTTATCTATTACCCCACCTCTTGGCTGCGTGTCGGGGCCGCATGGCACACACGCACCATTTACGTCATCGGCGAGCAATGGTCCACCGATTACCAAACCACCCTGAAAGGCAGCCACAGCCAACGCGAGACCCACCGCTACCTCTCCCCTGTCTTGTATCAGAACTACGAGTTCCACACCCCACACACTTTCATCGGCAGCCTCGCCTTCATCTTGGGGCAACGAGGCATGATCTCTGCGGATGTGGAATACATGGACTACGGCAGTTCTTGGTTCAGTTTCGACGGTGTTGACATTCGAGGTGTTCTCAAGCCCACCTACAACTTACGCCTCGGCACTGAATGGCGGCTCCGTCAATACTATCTGCGCGGCGGACTCGCCTATTACGGCAGCCCTTACGGCTTCGGAGAGAAATATGGTAGCTTGAAGAAATTGGGGCTGGGGTTCGGCTATGCTGTGAGTCAGGAGACTTCATGGGATTTTGCATACGAGCTCACCCAGTCGACCACAGGGTTCACCCCTTATCAGGTTTATGATGACGGGCAGAACATTGTGGAAGACGCTGTTCGGCACCAATGGCGGAACAAAGTGGTAGTTACCTTGAAGATCAAGATAAAAGAATAGAAAAAGCCGCTCGGTCGAGCGGCTTTTTCTTTATTCCTTATAGTTGTCGATGATCTCTTTATCGACCAGGATGCGTCCGCAATACTCGCAGACGATGATTTTCTTGTGTGTGCAGATGTCAAGTTGGTGTTGCGGGGGAATCTTGTTGAAGCAACCGCCGCAGGCGTCACGGTTGATACCCACCACAGCAAGGCCATTACGCGCGTTCTTGCGAATGCGTTTGTAGGCCACCAACAGACGTTCCTCTATCATGCCTTCACACTCTGAAGAACGTTTCAGCAGGGCTTCCTCTTCTTTTTGAGTGTCTTCAATGATCGACTGAAGTTCTTCCTTCTTGGCAGCGAGGTCGGCTTTCCGTTCTTCAAGACGTTGCTGGGCAGCGGCGATCTTGGCGGTAATCTCCTCAGTCTTGGCCGTCGCCTCCTTAATCCTCTTCTCGCAAAGCGTGATGTCGAGCTGCTGATATTCAATTTCCTTGCTTATCGACTCGTACTCGCGGTTGTTACGAACGTTGTTCTGCTGCTCTTCGTATTTCTTAATCAGCGCCTCAGCTTCCTTGATCCTGATCTTGTAGTTTGCGATTTCCGATGCCAACTTCTTGGCGTCTTCTTGCAGATTTCCGATACGGGTTTCCAAGCCAGCCACTTCATCCTCAAGGTCTTGAACCTCTAACGGCAACTCGCCGCGATAAGCACGGATCTTATCGATCTTCGAGTCCACTTGCTGCAAGGTATATAACGCCTCTAACTTCTGTTCGATGCTGATTTCAACCTGTTCTTCGTTGGTTGTTGCTTTCTTGACTTCTTTCTTTGTCATAATATGCTCAATTGTTTATTTCTTGCAATAGTAATGAACCGCATTGGTATTGGTTACGGCAATTTCGGCTGCAAAGGTAGGAAATTTTTTCTTAATGATGTCCCTAATTAATTCTTTTGTAAATTGTTCAGTCTCAAAATGTCCTCCATCCACCAGAAGGATGTTGCCTTCGGGCACGAAAAAGTCGTGGTATTTGATGTCGGCAGTGAGATAAGCATCGGCTTTTTGGCGCAGTGCATCAGACATAAAGGGTGTGCCAGAGCCGCCACATAAAGCCACCTTGGTGATTTTACGACCTGTCAGGGCGGAGTGGCGGAGACAAGGTGAATTGATTGTGTTTGCCACAAGCCCCAGGAAATCCTCCTCACCCATCGGAGTGCTGAATTCACCGACCATGCCGGCGCCACAAATCTCAGGTTCGCCCGCTGATGGCTGCAGGATATGCAGGTTGACCAATCCGAGACGCTCCGCCAAGATACGGCTGACTCCCAGATAACTGTTGTCGAGGTTGGTATGCATTGAGATCATGGCGATGTCATGTTTCAACGCCTTGACCACAGCGCGTTCTATGTAGGTCTCCGGTGTGAGATGCTTCAACCCGTGAAAGATCAAAGGATGATGGCTGACGATGAGGTTGCACTGCTTGGCAACAGCCTCATCCACGACCTCCTCAGTGATGTCGAGGCTAATCAAGGCTTTGCTGACTTCCGCACCAATATCACCCACTTGGACGCCTGCGTTGTCATAATGTTCTTGCCATCTCAGAGGAGCTATCTCCGTGATGCAGTTCAAAATATCATTGACAATCATATTTTTAAATTTTGGCTCAAAATTAGAGAATTTTATTTAATTTTGACCCCATAATGAGAATTTTACTGCTTCCCATAGCATTAATTTATCGTATCGCACTGGTTATCAGGCATAAACTGTACGATTGGCACCTGCTTAAGTCAAAGGGTTTCGAACAGCCGGTGATCTGTGTGGGCAACCTGGCATTGGGTGGTACAGGCAAGACTCCCCACGTGGAATATTTGATCGACCTTCTTTCGGAACAATATCGCGTCTGTGTGGTCAGTCGGGGCTACGGACGCAAGACCAAAGGCTTTCAGCTGGCCAACATCAGCTGCGGTCCCGAGACCATCGGCGATGAGCCCATGCAATACATCAGCAGACACAGCGACCTTTTGGTGGCTGTGGATGAAAGCCGCAATCGCGCCATCGAGTTGATGGGCACCATGGACAGGCCTCCGGAGCTATATCTGCTTGACGACGCCTTCCAGCACCGCAGCACCCAAGCCGGCCTCAACATCCTGCTGACCGCCTACGACAAGCCCTATTGCGACGACCATCTGATTCCAGCGGGCACACTGCGTGACATAAAAAGCGCCGCCCGTCGCGCCGACATCATAGTGGTAACCAAGTCACCCGCAGGTCTAGATAATCTAGAAAAAGCAAAGATGATTGGAAGGTTGGACCCCCTGCCCTATCAAAAGGTGTATTTCTCTTCAGTGGAGTACGAGCCTTTCTATTCGGCCAACCAGGCGGCCAACGAGGTGGAACCCGACCAGGCCGACGCGGCGTTGCTGTTTTGCGGCATCGCCCGTCCCAAACCCCTCATAGAGGAATTGAGACGACGGTACCGTCATGTGGAAGTGATGGTCTTCTCCGACCATCATCCCTATACAAAAAACGATGTGGAGAACGTCCTCGACAAGTATCAAAAGATGGCTGGAGAGAGGAAAATCATCGTCACCACCGAAAAAGATGAGGCTCGTTTCACAAATTCTCCTTATCTTTGTAAGTTTGATACAGCTCCGCTCTTTGTGGCGCCAATCAGCGTCAAGATCGATGAAGAAGAAAAGTTTAATGAAGAAATATTGAGTTATGTACGAAAAAATGCTCACCACGGTTGATTATATCAACATGAAAACCAATGGGTTCAAACCTGAAGTCGGGGTCGTGTTAGGTTCCGGACTAGGTGGATTGGCCAATGGCATTGACATAGAGTATGCCCTGCCCTATTCAGAAATCCCTAACTTCCCTGTTTCCACCGTCAAAGGTCACCAGGGACAGTTGCTTTTTGGCACCATTGCCGGGCGCAAGGTCATCGCCATGCAAGGCCGTTTCCACTACTACGAAGGCTACCCAATGGAAGTTGTCGTTTTCCCCATCCGTTTGATGATGATGCTGGGCATCAAGTTCCTCATACTGAGCAATGCCGCTGGTGGACTCAACCCCGATTTTCACGTTGGCGACATCATGATCATCACGGATCAAATCCACGCCATGCCCAACCCGTTGATCGGGCCGCACGACGACCGTTTCGGAGAGCGTTTCCCCGACATGAGCGAGCCATACGACAAGCGCTTGATCAAGTTGGCTGACGAGATTGCCATGGACAAGAACATCTGGGTGCAGCACGGTGTGTACTGTTCCACCACTGGTCCCACCTACGAGACACCTGCTGAATGCCGTTACTTCCGCATCATCGGCGCCGACACCATCGGCATGTCCACCACCCCCGAGGTCATCGTGGCAAGGCAAGGCAAACTGCCCGTGTTTGGGTTGAGCATCGTCTCAGACATGGGGAACATCTACGGCATGAACCACACCAGCACCATCACCCACGAGGAGGTCATCAAGGCCGTCAACGCCGTTGAGCCCAAGCTCATCACCCTCATCACCGAGCTCATCCGCCGCAGCACCGAAATCCAGTTCTGATGGCCATCTATTTCATCACCGACTTCCATCTGGGCATCCCCACACTCGAGGACAGCCATGAGCGCGAGTTGAAGCTATTACGGTTTCTCGACTCCATCAAGGCCGACTGCGAGGAGCTATTTTTGATGGGCGACTTGTTCGACTTCTGGTTCGAATACAAGTCGGTGATTCCTAGAGGTTTTGTCAGAATCCAAGGCAAGTTGGCCGAATTCACCGACTCGGGCATTCCCGTGCATCTGTTCATCGGGAACCACGACCTATGGTGCTTTGGTTATCTACATGATGAGATCGGTCTACAGCTCCATCGGGAGCCGGAAGTCTTCAACTTGAAAGGCAAGAAGTTCTTCATGGTTCACGGCGACGGCTACGGTCCCGGCGACAAAGGCTACAAGTTCCTGAAGAAGGTGTTTTCGTGCAAGTTTAACCAGTTTTTGTTCCGCTGGATCCATCCCGACATCGGCGTCCGCTTGGCCCTCCGCTGGTCACACAACCATCGCTTGAAGAAGCTTAAGAACGAGGTGGAACGGGGCTATTACGACGACATCCCCAACACTCGCCTCTACCAATACGCTGCCGAGCAAGCTGCCTTGGATCCTTCCATCGATTTCTTTGTCTTCGGGCACCAGCACAAGCCGATGCAATACCCTTCAGGTGACCATGCCTTGACCACCGTAGTGGGCAATTGGATCTATGATTTCACCTACGCGGTTTTCGACGGGGAGACGATGGAATTAAAACGCAATGAATCATCCATAAAAGATTAATAATATGAAAAAAACCGACAAGTACATCAAAGACAACAAGGACCGTTTCCTTGAGGAATTGTTTGAACTGATCCGCATCCCCTCCATCAGCTCGGAGGCCGCACACAAACCCGACATGATCCGCTGCGCGGAGTGTTGGCGCAAGCATCTGCTGCAAGCCGGCGCCGACAAGGCCGAGGTGATGCCTACCGACGGCAACCCCATCGTGTATGGCGAAAAGATCATCGACCCGAAGAAGCCCACCGTGCTGGTGTATGGCCACTACGACGTGATGCCCGTGGATCCCATTGAATTGTGGAAGACCAAGCCCTTTGAGCCCGTGGTGAAAAACGGCCGCATCTGGGCCCGTGGCGCCGACGACGACAAAGGTCAGTCGTTCATGCACGCCAAGGCCTTTGAGACCATGGTCAAGACCGGCACCCTCCCCTGCAACGTGAAGTTCATGCTCGAAGGCGAAGAAGAGATCGGCTCCGGCAGCCTCGCCAAATGGATCGTGAAATACAAGAACCTCGTGAAGGCCGACGTCATCCTGGTTTCCGACACCTCCATGATCGCTACTGACGTTCCTTCCATCACCACTGGCTTGCGCGGTCTCGCCTACTGGGAGATTGAAGTCACCGGTCCGAATGCCGACCTCCACTCGGGCATCTTCGGCGGCAGCGTGGCCAACCCCTTGAACACACTCTGCGAACTGATCGCTGGCTGCATGGACGAAAACAACCACATCACCATCCCGCATTTCTATGATGACGTCATCAACTGCTCACGCAAGGAACGCCAACTGCTGAACATGGCTCCCTACGATGAAAAGGCTTATAAGGAAAGCTTGAACGTGAAGGCTCTCCGTGGCGAGAAAGGCTATACCAAGATCGAGCGTGTGGGCATCCGTCCGACCTTAGACCTTTGCGGAATGTGGGGTGGCTACACCGGCGAAGGCAGCAAGACCGTGTTGCCCTCCAAGGCTTACGCCAAGCTCTCCTGCCGTCTGGTGCCGAACCAGGACCACGAGAAGATCGCCAAGCTGGTGAAGAACTATTTTGAGAAGAAGGCGCCCAAGTACGTCACCGTGAAGGTCACTCCTTTGCACGGCGGTCAGGCCTACGGTTGCCCCATCGACTTGCCGGCCTACAAAGCCGCCGAGGCCGCTTACATGGACACCTACGGCAAGCAGCCCATCCCGATGCGTTCAGGCGGCTCCATCCCGATCATCTCAGAGTTCGAACGCGTGCTGGGCATCAAGTCCATCCTCATGGGCTTCGGCCTCGGCGAGGACGCTATCCACTCGCCCAACGAGAACTACCGCGTTGACCACTTCTACAAAGGGATTGAGACCATCATCGCGTTCTATCAGCATTTTGCTGAAAAAAGATAAAGAACGGCCTACATTGACATGAACCCCGAAAGTTTTTTTCCAACTTTCGGGGTTCATGTCAATAAGACGAATTGGATTCGAAAAAGGTACAGTTTTAAATTACCAAATGGCGGCTCGCTCCTCCGGCGCGATATACATCTTGCTTCCTTCCGGGATGTCGAAGGCCTCGTAGAAGTGCGACATCGAGCGGAGGGCGCAGTTCACACGGGCTTCGGCAGGAGAATGCACATCCTCCTTCAACTTGCGTTCAAGGGCTTTGTCACGGATATTGGTGCGCCATACGGTGCCGTAGCTGATAAAGAAGCGCTGGGCAGGCGTAAAACCGTCAATGGGTTTGTTGGCTTTGGCCTCGTCGGTCATCTGGTAGGCATCCCAAGCCACATTGAGGCCGCCGAGGTCGGCGATGTTTTCGCCTAAAGTCAGTTCGCCATTGATGTGATGTCCCCTCAGCTCGAATTCGTCGAACAGTTTCACGAGTTGCCTGGTGTGTTCGGTGAACTTGGTGTCATCGTCTTCGGTCCACCAGTTATTGAGGTTGCCCTTTTCGTCGAACATGCGACCCATGTTATCGAAGCCGTGGGTCATCTCGTGGCCGATGATCGCGCCGATAGCTCCGTAGTTGACGGCATCGTCAGCATCCATGTTAAAGAACGGAGGCTGAAGGATGGCTGCCGGGAACACGATCTCATTCAATTCAGGGTTGTAGTAAGCGTTGACTTCCTGCGGAGTCATATTCCATTTTTCCTTGTCAACAGGCTTGCCGATCTTGTCCATGTCTCTCTCATGAATGAAACGCTCAGCGCGGCGTACGTTTTGGAAGTAGGACTCGGGCGTGACTTCATACTTGCTGTAGTCCAACCACTTGTCGGGATAGCCTATCTTCACACTGTAGCAGTCGAGCTTGTGAATGGCTCGGGCTTTGGTCTCATCGCTCATCCAATCGACGTTCTTGATGCGCTCCCTCAATGCCAGGCGCAGGTTGCCGACAAGGTTCAGCATGCGTTCCTTAGCCTCCGGCGGGAAGTACTTTTCCACGTAGAGTTGGCCGATGGCTTCGCCCAAATAGTCCGAAGTCTTGTCAAGTATGCGGCGCCAGCGGGGGTTTTGTTCCTCTATGTCGTAGAGAAATTTTTTATAGAAATTGAAGTCTTCGGTGACAAGATCATCGCTAAGCCGAGGGGCGCTCTCTGTGATGACTACCCATCGCATGTAGTCCTTGATGGTGCCAAGGTCAGTGTTGAGGAGGATGCCATTGAGGGCAGTGAAGTAGTCGGGAGAGGCCACGTTGAGGCTGTCGAAGGCCGGTGCTCCAATGGCATGGAAGTAGTTATCCCAGCTGAAGTCGGACATGGAGGCCTGTAATTCTTGGCGACTTTTCAGATGATAGAGGTTGTTGGGATCGAGGCATTCCTCGATGGGCATGGAACTTTTGGCAAGTTCGGTCTCAAAGGCGAGGACGTGCTGGGCTTTTTGCGATGCAAGATCGGCCTCGGTACCGGTAAGTTGGAACATGTTGGCGATGTGTTCCACATACTTGTCGCGTATTTCCCGTGTTTCTTCAACGAGGTATAGATCGCGGTCGGGGAGTCCGAGGTCAGCCTGGAAGACCAGCATGATGACCCTGTCGGCGTTTTTCCAATCGGTGTAGCTGCCCGCTTGAAATAAAGGCCATCCAAATCCTTCATAGTGGAGCATCCCAATCAGTTCAGGAAGTTGCGACTTGTCACTCATTTGGTCAATTTGGTCGAAATAGGGCAACAACTCGCTGTAGCCGCGTTGGTTGATAGCTACGGTGTCCATGCCCGCATTGTAAAAGTCGCGGATCTTCTGGGCCACGCTGCCTTGCTCGGCATTTTTATCATGCGTAACCTCATCGATGATGGCTTTGATCTGCAACTCCGTGCGTTCGTCAACCTCGTAGGAGGCACTGTAGGCGGAATACGTCTCGGGTATCGGATTGTTTTTCAGCCAGTTGTTGTTACAATAGCGGAAGAAGTCGTCCGCAGGGTTGATGGTGGTATCCATGTTGCTCAGCTCAATAGCCGGGAAAACTTCTCTCTTTGATTCGGGAGTTTCGACTGCCTTTTGTCCGCAGCCTGCTGCCATTATACTTAATATCAGAATGGCGATGAATAACTTTTTCATGATGTAAGTATTTGATCGGTTTGACATTTGAATGTTGATGATGTTGAGCGTCTTCTTTGAGGAGGTTTAGAACAACGCCCTATAATGTTTTTTAAGATACGCATCCACCCAATCATAATAGGTTTCCACCACTAAGGTGTCATTGCTTTTACGAAACTCAGAAAGGGTCTCCTCACCATGACACATCACCTCTTCTTCGAGTGAAAGTATCTTTTGTAGAATGCCTGTCCCTTGCTTGTTAAAGAGGACGGCGATATTACAATAGTCTTGGGTGTTGCCACGCTTCAGGGAAAAAGCCCGCGACTTCAGCTTCAAACCTTTCTCGCAGAGCCAGGAATGACCTGTGCCGTCATCGGTGACAATGGCAGGCAACTTGCCCGAAGGAAGCAGTACCAGCGGCATGGCCACCGTGGTCAACGGCCAACCCATGATCGTCCAGCTGACCGTATTCAGCGGAGACTCGCCTGGCTTCACGCCCTGCACGAGAATGACCGAAGCCGTGCTATAACGGACGGTGTAATCGGCAAAAGGGAAAAATGTGGTATCAGATTCCTTTTCCGGCATGAAATCATAGATATTCATCTTGGTCAGGCCATGGGTCATGTAACGTGGAATGTGGGTCACCAAATAGTCATGGTCCAGAAGTCCTTCCCTACATGCCTCCTTCATGAAAGTGGTGATGGCTTGATACCGCTCCACACCGACATCCAGCTTATGGTTGCCTGTGGTGCCGAAGTTGGTTCGCATCAAGTAACCGTCGGGCGCCACTAAGGTATCATTGACATCAAACTTCACGAAACTATAGTTGCCCGTTTCGTAATAGGCGCATCCCCCTTGGGCATCGAGTACCGCAAAGTTGGAGTTGACATCCATTGGCTTCTTGACGGTGTCAATCAGGCGTTCAAAGTCCGCCAACGTGGCGCAAAGACCCAAGGCCTTACGGATCAGGATGCCATCGCCGTCGGTGTCGCCACCGTTACCGTTGAGGTTATAGGCGGCAGTGTTGACGATGGCGAAGCCCGCTTCGTTGTGACCGCCCCAGACATCCACGGGAGTGGTGTCTTCGGCATTTACAAGGCCCAAATAGCGATACCTTGGGCCTTGGACAACAAGGGTCATATTACTCAAGGTACGGGTGTCGCGATTCTTATAGATCAAGGGGCGACCGTCTTTGGTGACCCGGCCGGAGACGATGACCGATGTGCATGCCTTCGAAGGTTGCACACCGACCATCAAAAAGGCCAACGTTATCAAAGCCAGCGTCAGCTTTTTCATGGCTTTTCAATTTTAATCCAGCACATGTTGGTAGAACGTCCCTTCCTGGAAGTTCTTCAGTCCGTCCTTCAGGAATGCCACGAAGGCATCCTTATCCAGATCGTAGGCCCGGGGCTTCATCAGCAGGTTGCCGTTATGGTCCATCAGGCAGTAATACGGTTGGGCGTTGGTACCGAACTTGGCGATTTGGAAGTCGGCGTTCTTACGTCCGATGGTCTTCTTCTCCTTGCCGTCGTAGGCAGAGGTGTACCATTCCTCTTCGGGCAACGAGGTCTTGTCATCGACATACAAGGCGCAGAGGATAAAGTCGTTGCGCAGCATATCTTTCACACGGGGATCACTCCATACATTAGCTTCCATCTCACGGCAGTTCACGCAGCCGTGACCGGTGAAGTCGATGAAGATCGGCTTGCCTTGTGCCTTGGCGCAGGCCAGCGCCTGGTCGTAGTCGAAATAGCCTTTCAAGTTATGGGCCAGATGGAAGAGGTCGGCGTATTTGGGTTCCTCACAAGTGTAATTGGCATCGCCTTCCACGGCTTGGGTCTGGGCTTGCGATGCCACCGTCATGTTAGCGAACTTGGCATCCACGTATTCAATCACCTTTTCACTGTTCTCTTCGATGATACGATTGAGGTCGAAGTCGAGGGTTTGTTTGGGTGGCAGATAGCCTGAGAGGGCTTTCAGCGGAGCGCCCCACATGCCGGGGACCATATAGATGACGAAGGTGAAGTCGATGATGATGAGGATGAGACGGAACACGCCCAGCTCCTTGACTTCCTTCTCGCCTTTGAAGCGGATCTTGCCGAGGAGGTAAAGTCCCAGCAGGGCGAAGCACACGATCCAGATACCGAGATACACCTCACGGTCGAGCAGATGCCAGTGGTAGGTCTGGTCGGCGACGCTGAGGAACTTGAATCCCAGGGCGACTTCGACGAAGCCCAGCACCACCTTCACTGAGGTGAGCCAGCCGCCGCTCTTGGGCAGACGCTGGAGCAGGTTGGGGAAGAATGCGAACAGGGCAAACGGGAGGGCGAAGGCCACTGCGAAAGCAAACATCGTCACGATAGGAGCCCAGAACTCACCCGAGGTCGACTTGATGAGCACTGTACCCACGATGGGACCCGTGCAGGCAAATGAAACCAACACCAAGGTCAAGGCCATGAAGAAGATACCGCCCAGGCTCTTGGCGTTCTGTTTGCTATCGCTCTTGTTCACCATATTGCTGCCCAGTGTGATCTCGAAGGCGCCGAAGAACGAAGCCGCGAAGACCATGAACACCAGGAAGAAGATGATGTTCGGCAGCCAGTGTGTGGCAAGCCAGTTGAAGATATCCGCCGTGACGCTATTGCCACCCACGAGCCAGGTCACCAAGATAATGATGGCGATGGGCAGGGTGTAGAGCAACACGATGAAAAGGAAGTACATGAAAGCTTTGAAACGGCCTTGCGCCTTGCTCTCCCCTTCGCCGTGCATGAAGAACGACACCGTCATGGGGATCATCGGGAACACGCAAGGCGTCAACAAGGCGGCGAATCCCCAGAGGATGGCCTCGAGGATCATGGCCCAGATGTTCGATTTGCCGTGACCGCCAACACCTTCGTCAGCAGCTTTCAGCTCTCCAAATGTCTGGTTGATGTCTTCGGTAAGCGACACGCACATGCCGTCTTTGCATGCTTGGTAGTTCAGTTCACCCACGACCTGGAAGGGGCCGTCCTTAAGCTTACGGAACTTCTGCCCAAACGAGGCCATACCCGAAAATTGTTTGTATTCCACTTCGAAGATGTCGTCGTAGTACATCTCCACGTCGGTCAGGTCATAACCCTCGCCTATCGGTTCGTAATACTCAGTTTTCTCAAAGCTGAACACCGTTGGCAGCGGAGCCATGTCGGGCATGGTGGTGGAATAGATGTGGTACATCGGATCTATGGTTGCCGTAGCCACCAATTCAAACTCTTCATCATTCAAATCATTAATGGTGTAGCTCCACTTCACAGGATTGATGATTCCCTGGGCGCACAAAGAGAAGACTGTGGCAAACACCAAGAAAAGCGAAAGAAACAGTTTTTTCATATTTATTTAGGTATTGTTTCAGAATGAGGATGCAAAAATAAAAAAACATTAAGACTTCCGAACAATCAAAATGGTTTTTGTTTTTTCTGTTACTTTAAAACGGTCATCGATACGTCTTCCAACCACCCACACAATCGCATCGGTGGCGTCGGTGAGGACATGGCATTCCTCTTTCTGGCAGGTGGTGCACTTCAAATCCTTCAGGAAATCGCTTATCAGCCGAGAGCCTTTCATTCCCAAAGGATGGAACCGGTCACCCGCCTGCCATTTCCTCAGCTGTAGAGGGAATGTCAACTTATCGTAGTCCAGTTGAGCAACTTCGGGGGATTTATCCATTTCGAAGTTCTTGTCATGTTCGACTTGTTGATAAGATAATACAATATTTATATAGAATTTTTGATAAATCGGTGTCAATTCCAGGCCATCCCGTTCGACGGTCACCCGATGGGTTGGGGAGAAGAAGCAGGTGCCAGGTTGGCCGTTTTTTAAGGCTTCATGGATGAAGTGGACTTGGTCCTCATTAAAACCATAATCACGCAACCACTCGAAGAGGAGGTGAGAGGTTAGTGGTAAGAGGCGAGAGGTGAGAGAGAATCTAAGTCCCTCCGCATCCCGTAGGGATGCCAGATCGGTAGCATCAGACCCCACACAAGAATTCGCACCCCGAAGGGGTGCTACCATCTGCGACAGCTTCTCCATCACTAGCTCTCGATAAAGCTCGTTCTCTGAGGCCAAATGTTTGATGGATTTCAGGATAGCGCTCCTCCCTTCTTTGGAGATGCCATCAATTACTGGAAGCAGTTCGTGGCGAATCTTATTTCGGAGGAATTGGGTTTCAGCATTGGTATGGTCCTCACGCCATTGGATCCCATTATCAATGGCATATTGATGAATTTCTCCTCGTGATACATCAAGTAAAGGTCGGATAATATGTCCATTGACAGGCTGCATTCCTTTCAGTCCTCGAATTCCGGCGCCTCTTAATAGATTAATGAAGAAGGTTTCCAGTTGATCATCGGCATGATGGGCCACAGCGATATAATCATAGCCTAATTGTTGCCTCAATTCTTCAAACCAAGCGTAGCGCAGATCACGGGCGGCCATCTCGATGGAAACACCCTGTTTTTTTGCATAATCAACCGTATCGAACTGCTTCACATAGAGCGACAAGCCCTTCCGTTCGGCATAGTCTCGGACAAACTGTTCATCGCCATCGGACTCCTCTCCTCTCAGGTGGAAGTTACAATGGGCCAACACAAAATCCGCTTTGGCCTGCAATAGCATATCGGCCAGCACCATCGAATCGATGCCGCCGCTTAATGCCAAAACGATTTTACCCTTCAAGTCTTTCATTACTCTTTTAATGCTGAACCACAAAACGTCCCGTATAACAATCACCGACCTGAACAAAATACAGCCCATCAGGATATGATTCTGTGACAAGACGATACGTAGTACCTGTTGGCACAAACGAGTCCATCAACTGTCCCAAAACACTATAAACCCGCACCCAGGAAGCCTTTTCCACTTCCAACACCAGAAAACCATCGGCGGGATTGGGATAAACAGCCGTCATTTCCTTATCCGTCTCATCCAAATCGGCATTACAATCTTTCACATTAATTCCAAGCGGCTCAAATGCATCAATAATCGACTGTAAATTAAAAACATAAAAACCAGAAGAACCACCATCAAGCACTATGGAATGATCCGGAGCTATCAATAAAAAATGAGGTGCGGCATCAATGTGATAGAGGGCTGAAAACTTCCTTGCTCCGCCATCCGCGCTGATAGTGGGAAACTCAACACCAAATTCCTCGCACCATCTTTGGCACAGCTCGTCTCCATGAGTGGCATTAATCTCCACATAAAAAACATCGCCCGTGTTACACCCATAGCGGTAGTACGATTCAACGATAAACGGCATTGCTTCGCGACAGTTGAAACAATTATAACTGAAAAAATCAATGAAAACGAATTGACCCCTTTCCAGTTTTTCGAAAAGATCAAACGCATTCCCATGAATATCAACTACCGAAAAATTCAAGGCTTCATAGTTCTTACAAACTACGCTCGATGAAATCTCAGATCCGCCCTCCAACATGGCTGTCACATAATAGCAGTTTTCCATGGTAGGATGATAATTCTCACTATTGAAACAAGTCATTTCAGTACTGTCCGCAAGGACGAAAGGATTGTTGCCGTAACGTTCATATACTTTATAATACAATGCGTCATTAACCTCAGACCAACACAAACGCACTCCTCCGCTTGTGAGTTCAACTGTCAAGTTCTCAACAGCTTGAGGCGTTTGAGCCTTTATTCCCATGCTCAAAACGAGGAACAAAACCGCTGAAACCACTCTTTTCATCATCTTATGCATCTTTAGGCTATGTTATTTCTTTTTCTTCACCGAAAAACCAAAACCACCGATCTTCTCGCCCAACCCATAATACTTGCCATGGGAATAAGCCAAAGGCCGGGCGTGGTTGAGTTGGAAGGCCCCAGTACCTTTGTCAATCAAGTCCTCATCAGCATTAATGGCAACCACCTCGGCGATGAACATATCATGAGAACCCAATTCCTTCACCTCCACCACCTTGCATTCGATGTTCAGCGGGGATTCCTTTATTAATGGGGCCTTCACAATTTGCGCCGGCTCTGGGTGCAGGTGCATTTGCTTGAACTTATTGTAATCCCTTCCAGAGCGCACGCCACACCAGTCGGTAGCAGTGGCCAGTTCCTCCGTAGTTAGGTTGATCACAAACTCCATGCTTTTCATGATGAGTTCGTGAGAATGACGTTCCTTTCTCACGGAGATGTAGCACATCGGCGGGTCGGAGCATATCGTGCCCGTCCAGCCAATGGTGATGATATTATAGTTTTCCTCACAGTCGCCGCAAGTGACCATCACCGCAGGCAACGGGTAAATCAATGTGCCAGGTTTGAAGGGAACTTTCATTCAATTAAGAATTTAGAATTTAGAGTTACAAAAATAAAAAATCCCGCCCAATGGACGGGATTTTTATTACAAAAAACGCTTTGCGTTTATTCAATGTTCCAGGTAGAGCCGCTGTTCAGCAGGTCGTCCATGCAGTGGATCTTCGAGGCGGCCTTTTCCTTTTCGATGACCTCGTCGAGGCTGTCGTTGAAGGTCGGGGCTTTCACGTCACGGATGACGCCGATGGCGACTGGGAAGTGAGGCGGTTGCATGTGAGCCAGCATCATGTGGATACCAGTGTCCTCGGTGGTCTTGTCGTGGACCAGGAGGTCTTTCTCGGTGATGCCGTTTTCACCAATCTTAACCACTTCGAGGTGGTTGCCATTGAGGCGGATACCTTTGTCGCGGTTTTTGCCGAAGATCAGGGGTTGACCGTGGACGCACTTCACCTGCATGTCATCGCGGACGTCCTTGCCTGTGATGTTCTCATGCACACCATTGGAGAAGATCATGCAGTTTTGCAGGACCTCGGTCACGGCGATGCCGTCGTGGTGGTACGACTCCATGAAGATCTCGGTGAGTTCTTTGGGGTTGACATCCACACCACGGGCGAAGAAGGTCGCCTTGGCGCCGATGGCGAGTTCACCGGGGTTGAACGGATCCTCGTAGGTGCCTTGGGGCGAGGTCTTGGTCTTGGTACCGCGGAAGGTGCAAGGCGAGAACTGGCCCTTGGTCATACCATAGATACGGTTATTGAAGAGCACCAGGTTGATGTCGATATTACGGCGGCAGGCGTGGATGAAGTGGTTACCACCGATGGCGGTGCAGTCACCGTCGCCAGTGATCATCCACACACTCAGTTTCGGGTTGGCCAGCTTCACGCCAGTGGCGCAAGCGGCGGCACGACCGTGGATGCTGTGGAAGCCGTAGGTGTTCATATAATAAGGGAAGCGCGAGGAGCATCCGATGCCGGACACCACCACGATGTCTTCTTTCTTAACGCCCAACTTGGGAAATACGTCTTGCATGGCCTTCAGGATGGCATGGTCGCCACAGCCGGGGCACCATTTCACTACCTGGTCACTTGCAAAATCCTCTTTAGTCAGCATGACTTCTTGTTCGATATTCTGATTTTCCATGGTCGTATTATTTTAAGAGGTCGTTAAACTTGGTCTCCAGTTCGTTGATGGTGAACGGCAGACCCATCACCTTATTAAATTGCTCACACTTGTATTCCGGGAAGTTCATGCGGAGGTACTTGGCGAACTGGCCGCGGTTGATTTCGCAGACCACCATCTTCTTATGACCTTGCAGCACTTCTTCGGTGTTCTTGGGCAGTGGCATGATATAATCGAAGTGGGCATGAGCGATCGACTTGCCTTGTTCCATAAGGTTCTCGACAGCGGTACGGATGACACCGAAGGTGCCGCCCCAGCTGACGACGAGGAGGTCGGCGTTCTTGTCGCCGTAGATCTCTTGCAGCGGGATGTCGTCGGCCACGCGCATCACTTTCTCCTCACGGAGTTCGGTCATACGCTGGTGGTTCTCAGGATTGGTGGAGAGGTTACCCTTGCCGTCTTCCTTTTCGAGACCACCTACGCGGTGACGCAGGCCGGGGGTTCCCGGGATAGCCCATTCGCGACGGAGCCAGCGCTCGTCGCGGCGGAACGGCATGTAGTCGGGATCGTTGGCTTTGGCCAGCGGAGGAGTGATGGTCGGAAGGTCGGCCATCTTGGGGATGCGGAACACTTCGGAGCCGTTGCCGAGGGAGCCGTCGCTGAGGAGGATGACGGGGGTCATGTGCTCAAGGGCGAGACGGGCGGCCTCGAAGGCGGCGTAGAAGCATTGCGCAGAGCCGCGGGCGGCGATGACGATCAAGGGAGCGTCGCCGTTACGACCGTAGAGTGCCTGAAGAAGGTCGCTCTGCTCGAACTTGGTCGGAAGGCCGGTGGACGGGCCGCCACGTTGCACGTCGATGATGACGAGCGGGAGCTCGGTCATCACGGCGAGACCCATGGCTTCGCTCTTCAGCGAGAGGCCGGGACCTGAGGTGGTGGTGACGGCGAGGCATCCGGTGTAGGCAGCGCCGATGGATGACATGATGCCAGCGATTTCGTCTTCAGCTTGGTAAGCCTTGACGTTCAAGTTCTTGTATTTGGTCAGCTCTGCCAGAATGTCAGTGGCAGGAGTGATGGGATAGGAACCGAGGAACAACGGGCGTCCCGATTTCTCGGAAGCGGCCATCAAGCCCCAAGCGGCGGCGGTGTTACCAGTGATGTTGCGGTACTTGCCTTTCTCTAGGTCAGCGGCTTCGACCTTAAATGTATTGGTGAAGAGTTCCCAAGTGTCGGCATAGTGGTAACCGGCATCGAGGACGGTGCGGTTGGCCTTGATGACTTGGTCTTTGCCTTTGAACTTGGTTTCAAAATAAGCGTAAACGGTGTCGAGTTCGCGGTTGAAGAGGTACATCACGATACCGAGGGCGAACATGTTCTTCGATTTCAGCATGGCTTTGTTGTCCATGCCGAAGTCTTTCAGAGCCTCTTTGGTCAGTTCCGAGATAGGAGCCTTGACCACCTGATAATCAGCGAGGGTGCCGTCAACGGTAGGATCAGCTTCATAGCCAGCCTTCTCCAGAGCCTTTTCGGTGATGGAGTCGGTGTCGATGATGATGATGGTGCCGGGACGCAGCCAGCGCATGTTAGCCTTGATGGAGGCGGGGTTCATGGCCACGAGCACATCGCAAAGGTCGCCAGTGGAGTGAATCGGTTTGTGTCCGAAGTGGACTTGGAAACCTGACACGCCAGCCACGGTGCCTTGTGGAGGACGAATCTCAGCGGGATAGTCCGGGAAGGTGGCGAAATCGTTTCCGGCGAATGCCGTCGAGTCGGAGAAAAGATTTCCGGTAAGTTGCATACCATCGCCCGAGTCGCCCGCGAAGCGGATGACGACATGATCAAGGGCTACAACTTTACTTTTTCCTGTCATAACTTAATGGATTTAAAAATTTATATTTTCAAGAATGATTCAGTATCTATTTTGAAGCTGCAAAAGTACGCTTTTAATTCGGCATAACCTAATTAAAAAAGAAAAAGTTTTCACTCCGTTTTTTAGACTATTTCTAAATTGCGAGAACGTCTTTCGGATAACGAACAAACCAGTATATTTGCAACCTCATTTTAACACGAAACTAACATTTAAAATTAAAGATCATGGCTTACAAAATCACTGACAAATGCGTTGCTTGCGGTACTTGCATCGACGAATGCCCTGTGGGCGCTATTTCTGAAGGCGACATCTACGTCATCGACGCTGACAGCTGCGTCGGTTGCGGTACCTGCGCTGGTGCTTGCCCGAACGATGCTATCGTTGAAGACTAAATCTTAAGTCAACCAAAAAGAGAAAAAGCCTGTTTCACGACAGGCTTTTTTATTATTTTTTTCAGACAATCGCTCAAGTTTGGCAAATTATTTGATATATTTGCCCCGTTCTTTTTAAAACCACAACGAAGACAATTCACTTAACATTAATTTAAAATCATTAAACAATGAAGAAATTAGCTTTGGCACTCGTTTGCCTCGTCAGCGTTGCTTTCTTTGCTAGCTGCGACCCGACCATCCAGAATCCGGAACCCGTTATCTCCATCGTCGCAGAAGAAGGTTTCCTCACCGACGCTCAAGAAAACGTCCTTGACATGGATGTCGCTTATCCTTATGGCTTCATGGCCACCTCCAACACTCAAACCCTGAAAGAACTGTCCAGAATGGTCATCGTTTGCGGTGGTACCACCCTTTGCGACACTGCCATCAGCGGCACTGCCTTCACCTACAAAGGTGAGATCATCTTCACTGATTCAGATGATAGCAGAGAAATCGTCGACCATTACGAGATTGTCGCCACTGTGACTGACGTTGCCGGCCAGACCGCTAGCGCCACCATCAAGATCGCCCTCAACAAGGAAACCGCTCTTGTCACCACTCCTTTCGAATGGAGAAGAGACGGTGGTGCTGATGGCACTGGCCTTGAAGAGTTTGGCCTGCAATGGACCAGCAACACTTCCACCAACGCCATCATCAAACCCCTTGACGGCGCCGCTTTGTATCGTTTCGCCCCAGAGGTTTGGGGCAACACCAACACCGAGATTGAAAAGGCCACCCTGTTCAGCGAACAGCAAATTGGCATTGCCCAATTCAGCGACGTTTCCGTCACTGCCCAATCTCAAGAATACGACATCGTGCTGGGCACCACCTACAATGGCGTCAATCATCTGATTCACGTCACTGGTAGCACCGCCAACCAGAGATCATGGCACTTCACCATCACCGGCGAAGCCAAGTAAACAACGTTTCACACGGCAATAAAAAACGCTCCGAATGGAGCGTTTTTTATTACCATATAACATGCTATCTCTATGAAAAAACTGGCTTTGGCACTCGTTTGCCTCATCAGCGCAGCTTTTTTCGCTAGCTGCGACCCGACAATCACCAACCCCGAACCCACCATCGCCATCCTCAGCGATGAAGGTTGCCTCATCGGTGGTGAAGTCGTTGACATGGACGTCGTCTATCCTTTCGGCTTCATCGCCAATTCCAACCCTCAAACCCAGAAAGAACTGTCCAAGTTCGTCGTCATTTGCGGTTCAATCACCCTTTGTGACACTGCTATCAGCGGGACCGACTTCACATATAAAGGCGAGATCGTCTTCTCCGACGTTGAAGAAAGAGACATCGTAGGTTCAGCCGAAATCGTCGCCACTGTGACCGATGTCGCTGGCAACATCGCCACCGCCACCATCAAGGTCGACATCAACAAAGAGATTGCTCTAGTCCCCAAGGATTTCACTTGGAATAGACATGGCGGGGCCCCCGCTACCGGTCTCGATGTGTTTGGCCTGGAATGGAACAGCAACACCAAGGATGTTTTTGCTAACATCAAGCCCATGGATGGAGCTGTCCTTTATGAGTTTGAACCCGACGTTTGGGAAAACACCAACACCCAACTTGAAAAAGCCGAGCTATTTAACAACGAACAACTGGTTGGCATTGAGGCATTCCGTAAGGTTTCATGCTACTACCCTCACAATGATTACGATTTCGTGATCGGGACCACCTACAATGGCGAGAACTACCTGATCCACATCACCGCCAACGAACTCCACGATTTCAAAGGCACTGATGTCACCATCTACGGACAATACAAATAAGCTAATGTTAGCTTAATCATAAAAAACTCCGAGTACCTCGGAGCTTTTTTTGTTTCCATAAATCCAACAAATCCCACCGACGGAGCACCCCGATGGGGTGCGGAGGGTCGTGAGGTTCTCATTCCGCAAAGGCGTGAGCTATCTTCCTGTTGATCTTCAACAGTCTTTCAGAATTAAGTTTGACCACCTCACGGTCGTAGGTCATCAAGCCATTCAACTCAGTCTCGCAATCAGTCGTCTGCGTGTAGACGGCGGCAGAGAAGCCTTGGAAGGCCATCTTGTAAAGCAGCTCCGCATATTCCACATAGGTGTCTGTCACCTTTTCTTCGGTGTCGAACTCCACATAACCCCAGCCTTGGTCTTTCACCCACGTATGACCTTCCACCTTACGGCCGATGCCGCCGTACTCGCCCAGCACCGTGGCACGGGTAGGGTCGTAAAGCACCATCTTCGGCTCGGGATAATGATGCAGGTCGAGGATGTCGCCGCAGGCGTAGAAATTGCCGCCCGAAGCGGGGTTCACCAAACGGGAGGGGTCCAACTGTTTGGTCATCGCCACAATCTCAGGGGTCTTGAACTGGCCCCACGACTCGTTAAAGGGCACCCATACCCCAATGCAAGGTTGTGAGATCAAGCTCTCGATAATCTCTCTCCACTCCTTCTTATAACACGCTTCCGATTCCGCCGAACGCAGACTCTCAGGACCGTCAAAATACTGTTCGGTTTGCCAGCCCGGACCTCTGCCGCCGCTAGGCATGTCCTGCCACACGATCATCCCAAAGCGGTCGCAATGGTAGTACCAGCGGGCGGGTTCCACCTTCACATGTTTACGTATCATATTGAAGCCCAATTCCTTGGTCTTCTCTACATCGAATGCCAGGGCCTCGTCGGTAGGCGCGGTATAAAGTCCATCGGGCCACCAGCCTTGGTCGAGGGGACCAAACTGGAAGATGGGCCGACCGTTGAGCGTCAGGCGCATCATGCCACTCTCGTCTCGTTGGGTGCCAAAACAGCGCATGGCGAAGTAACTGCCCACTTCATCCACCATCCTTCCATTTTCGAGGACGCTCACCTTCATATCATAGAGATGCGGATGGTCGGGGGTCCAGGTAAGAAATCCCTCAGGCATAATCACCTCCACAGGCTGTCCGCCGAGGGCTTTGCCCGAGGCGACCGTCTTCCCTTCGATACTTACCTCCACCTGATACAACACCTCATCGGTAGCACCTTTGAATTCAGGTGTCACGGTCACAGTGCCTCTTTCGAGGTCAGGGGTGGTCTTCACCGCGGCGATATAGCTGGTCGGCACAGGCTCGAGCCACACTGTCTGCCAAATGCCGGTGACAGCGGTATAAAAGATTCCACGGGGCTTGTTCACCTGCTTTCCGTGAGGAATGTAAGAATCATCGGTAGGGTCCCACACACGGACCACCAAGGTATTGTCCTTTCCATTCAAGGCTTGTGTGATGTCAAAAGTGAAGGGCGTATAACCACCGGTGTGGCTGCCCACCTTGACGCCATTCACCCAGACGTCTGTCATCCAGTCGACTGCTCCGAAGTGAAGTAGCACCCGTTGGCCTTTCCAGCCTTTGGGCACGCTGAACTCCCGCTGGTACCACAAGGCGTTGTCGGCACCGACGGTCTTCTGAACCCCTGAGAGGGAGGATTCAATGCAGAAGGGCACCAATATCTCACCATCATAGGCGACAGGTTGTTTGCTGTCTTTTGGGGTGATGGCATAGTTCCACAGCCCATTGAGGTTCTGCCAGTTTTGGCGGGTCATCAAGGGGCGTGGATATTCAGGAAGCACCTTGTCAGGCTTCACTTCCGCAGCCCAGCGGGTCTTGATTTTGTCGCCTGCCGGAGCATATTGTGCCACTGCGCCGAGGCATGACAGCAGCATCACGGTCATCAGAAAAGTCTTCATATCTCAAGATTCTATTAGTGTTTGAAAACGTTCAGCAGCGTCGACCAATGCGGTGACGGCACGAGTGACAATCTCAGGATCATTCATTGAGCCGTCGAGCATTTGTTCGAAGCAGACCCACACGGAGGCACGGCGATGGCCCGACTCCTCATATTCATAGAGTGATGCCTTCACCACCTTGTGGTTCCAGTTAAGAGTGTTGCAAGCCAGCAGTGCCACGGCGTAGTTTTCGTCTGTGACATCCATGATGCCTGGCAAGGCGAGTCGGAAGAACATAGGGTCGTCGGCATCGTTCCAAAGTAGGAAGTTCCATCCGTCGTAAACGAAGTTGACTCCCACTTTGGAGTTCTTGGCTTTCACTTCATGTTGTTTCAGCCAAGAGGTCACCAGGTTCTTTGCTATGTGTTTGCCTGAAGTCATTTGTTGAAACCGATTTTCGTCTTGGTGGAATAGGTCGGGTTCTTGTATTTCAGCACATCCACAAGGATTTTCTGGGAGATGGGCACATCCATATATGCAGCGGTCATGGCTGCTTCGTTGACAGCCTCGGTGATGTCGCCAGCCACAAAGTCGTCAGACAGGCGAGCCAGTTCGTCATAGTCGATGGTATCGCAGGGACGGGTTCCGAGGTGTTTCTTGAAGATGTCCTTTCGAGCTTCGAAGTCGGGTTGCGAAACGAAGAACACCCTGTCGATGCAACCCGGGCGCATCAGGAATGGATCGACCATGTCCGGTTGGTTGGAGGTAGCCACTATCAGGATGCCTTTCTCCTGGCAGTTGGCCATCATGCTCAGCACAGCCACACGTTCCTTGGTGATGTTGTCGACGGTTGGGACGGGCATCAGATATTCAATCTCATCAATAATCAAGATGAAGGGGGCCTTCACCGTGCCTGCATCGAACACCCGCTGAAGGTTATCGATCACCCCAGGTTGATAGATACTACCGAATTCCGAGGCATCGAGGACGGTGTAGTTGAAGCCCACTTCTTCGGCAAAGCTTTTGGCTACCAGACTCTTTCCACATCCGGGAGGACCATAGAGGAGGATGCCGTTGACGGGTAGCAGTTGGTACAGTTTGGCTTTCTCAGGATTTTGCAAGGCGAATATCACCTCTTTGCGAAGCTGTTCCTTCAGCTCATCACGGCCGGCCACCTGGTCGAATCCGTTGCCAGCGCCTTTCTTGAACTCCTCTTCGAGTTGTTCGCCTGTAGGAAGATCCATGTCGTCGGGCATCAAACGGTCGATCAACACGTTGAAGAACTCGGCTGCGGAGGGGAAACGCGACACGGCTCGGAGCGAAAGTGCTTTCCTGAGTATCTCTTTCAGGAAGTCGGGGATATGCACTTTCTCGGTATCCAGCACCAGTTCTTCCTTTCGGGCTTCTCTCACTTTGGCCTTGATTTGGTTCTTGTCATTGCCGCATTCGGCAAGATCCACTTCCCACGGGGCTTTTCCAAAGATGAGATAATACAGCAGGGCACCCACCGAGAACACGTCAGATTTTGGGGTGAAGATGCCGCGGTAGGTCTCGGGAGCTCGGAAGAATGGTGCCAAGTCACCCATCATGAAGTTGGGCCGGCCCAACACCATGTACGACACATGACCAAGGTCGATGATGGTAGGCGACAGCATGCCGTCGTCGAGTTCTTTAAGCATGATATTGGAGGGACGGATGTCGTTGTGCAGCAAGGCTTTGGAGTGCATAAAGCTCAAGCCGTTCAGCACGCAGAGTGTGATTTGCACGGCATCATCGACATCGAACACGCCGTCTTTCTCTAGCGACTCGTTCAATAACATGCCTGAATAAAACTCTGTCACCAGATAATGATATTCTTTGTTGCCTTTTCGTACACCACCGTTGTCAACATAACGAATCACGTTGTCGTTGCGTTCTTCGTTGAGTTCCTTGCAGAACACAATCTCCGGCACCTCCTTGCCTTCGAGCAGCTGCGACTTGGGGATGCTGGCCATGTCGTACACCTTCATGAAATACAACATGTCGTCACCGCCATACACGGTATAGGATTCCGCCGACGCGCCTTTCTTGATGAAGTCGTTGACGGTATATTTCCCGATTTTTTCTCCTTTTTTAAATAGTTCCATATTAATATATTAATTTTTTAAATGATATACAATTCCTAAATAAAAGCGATCCAATGGTTCCCTCACTTGGATTTCGTTATCCATGCGGGCAATAAATTCCAGCGATTGGCGTCTGCTGAGGCGGTAGTCCATAGAAACCGTGGTCCTGACATGGTCCACGAAGGTCTCGGAAGGATTCTCGCGCAACCTCAGGAAGAGTTCAGCCGAGAGGGTGTATTTCCATCTGCTGTTCGGTCTTTGGTAGGTAGCTTGAAGTTTGTTACGCCAATACCATTTGGGGTTGAGGCTGTATTCGCCTGTACGTTCATCGCGATAGGTGAACATCAGGCGGCTGCGACAGGCCAGTTTCCATCTCCTGACAGATTCCCGATAGGAGAAATCCACGCCAAAACGGAGGCGGTTGTCGAAATATCCTTTCTTGTCGTAATGCCTCACATATCCCAAGAAGCAACCTCCATGCAAACGGTTACCCAAGCCGGGGATGCTCATGGGTGTCTCCAATGATACCTCATTGAGCCAACGTTCCATGTGGGTTCCACCAAACTCTCCAAAACGGAACTCCTCCTCCACTTTAAGCTCAATGCCGTTCCTGAACCCATTGCTGAAGTCCATCCCGACGATACCGCCAAAACTGGTGTTTCTCTCACTTTGGGCGAAGGCCGGAAGAGCATTTGCCATCAAGAGGAATAAAACGAAAAGTGGAAAGTGAAGAGTGGAAAGTGGAAAGTTTTCCGTTTTCCGTTTTACGTTTTTCGTTCTCCGTTTTACGTTTTTCGTTTTCCGTTTTCCGTTTTCCACTTAAAAATCCTTTAGTTTGGTAAACGTTCCTATGGTGCTGGTCTCTCCAGGATTTGGCTTGTACCAGATCTTGATAAATGCGGCGTCGCGCAGGTAATCGATATGGCCGACTTCCATCTTCTCGATGGCGATGCCAGTACGTGCCTCCAAGTCGGCTTTCAGTTCTGTTTCTTTTCCTTGCTGCACCAAGTCGATCTTATCGTAAAGGATGACTTTTTCCGACATCTGCTTGGAGTGTTTGTTGCCTTCGAAAAGCCAGATGGCGAGGATGACCAATGCGTTAGTGATAAGCAGTTCCAAGAGGCTGGTGGTGAGTGCCTGACCGTTGATGATAGACAGGCCCATGACAACGAAGAGATAGGTCATCTCACGGATGCGCAGGGTCTCTGTCCTATAGCGTATCATGCCGAAGATGGCGAATAGGCCGAGGGCATAGGCGACGTTCATCTTCATATTATCCATCAGTGTGATAATCAGGAAGATGACTACGGCGAACATCATAAAGGTGAAGTAATAGTCTCGGCGTTGTGACTTCTTGTAATAGAATAGCCGGATGATGATCCAGCACACCAGGAAGTTGAGTGCAAATCGGAACAGGAGGGTCCAGAGGCTGGTTGCATCGAAAAGCGGGACGCCCAAGAAATTAATATCGGCGGCACCGCCTCCATTGCCGAATTCACGGGCAATGTCGGGATCGAATTGTGGGGCGGATTGGAGGAGGAACATGGTTGGTTATAGTTAAGAGATAAGAGATAAAAGATAAAAGATAAAAGTTAAAAGTTAGGGGGGTACACACCACTTAGGGGTGTGGGATCAGTAGATTTCAGTTTATCGATTCTGCGTAGTTTCTTCTTAAAGCGGTTTTGTTTGACGTCGGGGCGGGTCATGGCGGTGCCGATGCAGTATTTGCTGATTTTGTAGGGCTTGATGCGGAGGTCGAAAAGCACCTCTTTCAGCAGGGAGCGGGCGCGCCCGTCCTGTTTAAGTTCCATGATCACAAGCGGTTCCAAGGAGGCCGAGGTGCCGGAGACAAAGTTACGGAAGTGAAGGTTACAGTCGATGGTCAGGCGTTCGGTCTTTTCGTAGTTGACCAGGGTGAAGCGGTCGAATGCCGTCTCCAGGTTAGGGCTGAGGCTATCCACGGGATAGGGTTGCTTCTCAGCGAGGAAGGCGGCTGTTTCGGCGTCATGGATGATATCGGTGCCGGGTTCTATCTCAATTCGTTTCTTTTTCGTCCGGCCCTTGTTGGTTTTATGTTTCACCTCGCAGAAGGTCAGATGCGAATCCACGTAGGTGCGCACCCTCACCTTGTCGCGGACCAAATGTCGGTCGTGGTGGATGATGTACATCTTGAGGTCGGGGGTGTCGTAATAAACGGTGCTATAGGGAGACATGCGGTTCCCTTCCACCTCTTGTGCGTAGTAATGCTCACGGATCCCCTTGAGGATGGCAAGAAGCTGTTCGGAGGTCACCAGAAATTTGGTGTCCACCCGATTCATGAGCTTCACTTCCTTCATCTCCCCAAGGGTGATGGGGCTCATAGTGTTGACAATATCGAGGATCTCGGGGTTCACTTAGCCACGTATTCGTAAACCTTGACCGATTCCAGCTTACCGTTGGGATAGTAGTTGAGTTGGCGGCTCTTTGAGCCGTCTTCGTTGTACTCGAACTTACGGATGCGCACCACTCTGTCGCGGTCGTTGTATTCGATCTCTCTCACCACTTTGGCGGTGACGTCGCTGTCGGGCGGGTATTCGCTCACCACGCGCGACTTCTGTCCATAGCTGGCGTACTCAATCTCTTCGATCTTGCGGCCCAACTCGTCGTAAGTGGTGACATGATCGAGGAAGGGTATCTTGGATCCAACGGCGGTATTCCATTCTTTCAACACCATGCCGCGACGGTTTTCGCGCTTTTGAATGGTGGCGTCAGAGACTGATTGGGAGAACAGCGGAACAGCCATTAATCCCAACAGAGCAATTAAAAACAGCTTTTTCATATCAATTACACTTGGATTCGAACAATAAAAGTAGTATCAGGTTCCATTTGGAGGATTTCATCGGCTTTCACGGTGACTGTGTCGATGAGAGGTGAAGGCACCTCTTGGGCGTCCTGGGTATAGGTGACCACCTCATAGGTACCGGGAAGCACTTTCTGAAAAGCGAAGATGCCATCGAGACCGACGCGGACGTCGTCAATATGATAGCTGTCGCCCAGTTTACGGAGATAGACCCTATGTTCGTAGGCCCATCCCTCGCCACGGTATTCGTTGTTATGGAAATACCAGGCCCACACCCTGCCGGTGATGACGGAGGTGCCGTAGGCTTTTCCGTCGTGAATATAGATGGTAGGCACCTCAGCCACTTGTCCCCTCTCTAGTTTCACCGTCTGGGCCACAGCCACTTTCTCCCCTGTTGCCAAGGTGGAATAGGCGAAAACGGTGTAGTCGCCCGGAGTGAGATATTCGAATTGATAGAGGCCGTCGGGGTCGGTCTCGATATCGTCGCCATAGAACTCATCGTTACCATAGACGATGAACACATCGGTTTTGGCAGCATTGAGGGTATCGACGTTCAGCTGATAGTCATCGTCGGGATGATGGACCAGCTTGACATATCCGCGAATGGTGCCTGTGCCACCTTCGCCTTCCTTGTTATTACAAGATGACAAGGCGAAGCACATCACCAAAAAAGCGATAATAATTCTTCCGTACTTCATATTTAAAAACAATTAAGGGGTAAAATTACGGTTTTTACCCCGAACAAGAAGAAGAAAAAAGCAAAAATCTTTCCAAAACCGCAAAAAAGCGGTCTTAAATCACTCGTTTACCTTTTCGATGTTATCACAAGCCTTATTCAGCACCTTGACGAAGGTCTTCAGTTCTTCTTCCGGGATACCTTTGAGGATGTCGCTGATGGCATCGATGGCGACTTTCTTGGTATAGTCTTTCATAGCCAGGCCTGTTTTTGACAGCTTGATGTTGTTGACTCGGCGGTCCGCCGAGTCAACAACACGCTGCACCAGGCCTTTCTTCTCCAGGTTGTCGATAAACTGGGTCACCGAATTCTTGTCCTTCTGGATGATGTAAGCGATGGTCTGTTGAGTCATCTCGCCCTGATTCCAAAGCGTGTCCATCACCAGAAACTGTTCGGCAGTAAGGTTGATCCCCTCTTTCTTAAAGACGGAGGCGATATGTTTCTTCATTTTGCAATTGAAGATGTTGACCCAGACGCCAACCTGTTTGACGAGTATCATGGCTATTAGTAGTTATAAGGAATGCACATGTTCGGCACTTCCGTACCGTCATAGACGCCCTTGGCGAGTTTTTCCTTCACTTCCTTGAAGGCGTTGAGGGTGTATTCCACGTCTTCCATGCTGTGAGCGGCAGTGGGGATGATGCGGAAGATGATCATGCCCTTGGGGATGACAGGATAAGTCACCACAGAGCAGAAGATGCGGTAGTTCTCGCGGAGGTCCATGGCGATGTTGGTGGCTTGAACCACGTCGCCTTTGACGTGCACCGGGGTGACACAAGCCTCAGCGGGGCCGATGTCGAAGCCCATCTCGCGGAAACCGTTCTGCAAGGCGCGGGTCACCTTCCAGAGTTGGGCGCGCAGACGGTCGCCTTCCTCACCGCGGATGATCTCGAGACGTTTCTCGCAGCCTTCCACAATAGCGAGGGGAAGACTCTTTGCGTACATCTGCGAGCGCATGTTGTAGCGCAGGTACTCGATGACGTGTCTCGGACCAGCGACGAAGCCACCTATGATGGCCATGGCCTTGGCATAGGCGCCGATATAGATGTCCACCTCGTCCATCACACCGAAGTGTTCGGAAGTACCGCGGCCAGTGGGTCCCATCACGCCGAAGCCGTGGGCGTCGTCAATCAAGATGCGGAAGCTATACTTTTGTTTCAGTTTGACGATACCTGCGAGGTCGCCTAGAGCGCCAGTCATGCCATACACACCCTCGGTGATGACAAGGATGCCGCCTCCAGTCTTCTCCACCACCTCGGTAGCCACCTGAAGCTTCTTCTCCAGGTCGCCCATATCGTTATGGCGATACTTGTATTTGTTGCCGAGATGAAGGCGGATGCCGTCGAGAAGACAGGCATGGGCCTCGTTGTCGTAAACGATGACATCATGAGGACTGGTCAAGGTATCGATGGTCGAGAAGATGCCTTGGTAGCCGAAGTTGAAGAGGTAGGCTGCTTCCTTTCTCTCGAAGTCGGCCAGCTCTTTTTCAAAATGCTCGTGCATACGGGTCTGACCCGACATCATGCGGGCACCCATCGGAGCAGCGAGACCCCAGCGGGCGGCGCCTTCAGCGTCGGCTTTGCGGATGGCTGGATGATTGGCCAAGCCAAGATAATTGTTCAAACTCCAGCAAAGCACTTCTTTGCCGTTGAAAACCATACGGGGACCCAGTTCACCCTCCAGACGAGGAAATGCAAAGTAACCATCGGCACGCTCACGGTACTGTCCAATAGGACCACCGGAGTCTTTTGCTATTCTTTCAAAAATATCCATCTTTTTTAGAATTAAGAATTTAGAATTAGGAATTAAGAATTAAGAAGCTTCAGACTTCTGACTCCCGTCTTCCACCAAAGCACAAAATTAGTAAATATATCGATTATATAAACATTTACTTTTATTACTTTTGCAAAAAAGTTTGACAACATGTTGGATTTGAAAGGCAAGCATGCCATTGTCACCGGAGGAGGAACGGGCATCGGACGTTCCATAGCGATTCATCTCGCCAAAGAAGGCTGTAATTTGATACTGACAGGGTTAGGCAACGAAGACCTTTTGAAGGTCAAGGAAGAATGCGAGAAGCTGGGCGTGAAAGCCTGGGCCAAGGAGACACGTCTTGACGACTATGGTTCCATCGACGAGTTCCATGATTTTGTCATGGGGCTTGGTGTTACCGTTGACCTCTTTGTCTTGAATGCCGGCATCTCCCAACGCGAGAAGGCCCTCGACACTGATTTCAGCGTAGATGAAAAGATCCTCAAGGTTGACTTCATGAGTGGTGTTTATATGGTGAAGAAGTTCGGCGACATGATTAAGGCTGCGGAACACGTGCAGTTTTCGGTGACCACTTCCCTATCGGGTTTGTTTGGGTTTCCACTGCGTTCAGCTTATTGCGCCGCCAAGCACGCCCTGTTCGGTTTCTATGAGTCGCTGGAGTTGGAATACCCCAACATCAACGTCACCTTCCTCATCCCTGGGCGCATCAACACACAGATCAGCAAGAGTGCCTTGATGGGTGACGGCACGGCTCATGCCAAGATGGATGCGGGACAGGCCAACGGCCTTGATGTGGACAAATGCGGCGCCATCGCCGTAAAAGCCATCAAGCGTCAGAAACACCGTAAGCTCATCGGCAAGACCGAATTGCTGATGGCACATATCCATAAATGGTGTTTACCGCTCTACTATAGATTATCGAAAAGAATTTCGGCGACTTGACAATTAATTAATAATTTAGAATTTAGAGATGAAAGGAAAAGTGATTTGCGGCATACAGCAGGTAGGCATTGGAGTCAGCGACTTCGTGGAGGCCTGGAAATGGTATTACGACCAGTTCGGTTTCGAAGTGAAAATCGTCGATGACGAGGGCGTGGCCGAGCGCATGCTCCCCTACACGGGAGGCAAGCCCCAGCCTCGGCGTTCGGGCATCGCCATCAACATCCGCGGTGGCGGTGGGTTCGAGATATGGCAGCCTAAAGGCCGAGAGCTCAACTACCTGAAAGAGCCTCTCCGTTTAGGCGACCTAGGCATCCTCATCGCCAAGGTGAAGACCTCCAACATCGAGCACGTCTACAACACCTTTATAAATAGGGGTCTCGACATCATCAGCGAGATTGTGTTCACGCCTACTGGGCAAAAGCACTTCTACATGAAGGACCCTTACGGCAACCTCTTTGATATTGAGGACGACCGCTATGTATTCATCGACGAAGACAAGCTGACTGGTGGAGCCAACGGTGTGACGATTGGGGTGAGCGACATGGAACGTTCCCTCCCCTTCTACATGAAGCTTTTGGAATATGACAAGGTCGTTTGCGATGAGACCCGCGTGTTCGAGGACTTCCAATGTCTCCCTGGCGGCGACCATCAGGTGCGCCGGGTGATTTTGGAACGCAGCAAGCCCATCGAGGGACCGCTATCGGCCATCATGGGCACCTCGCATCTTGAGCTCGTCCAAAGCATGGAAGGCGCAGGCAAAAAACTATATGAAGGCCGTTACTGGGGCGACCCTGGCTATATCCATCTCTGCTTCGATGTGCGAAACATGGAAGCCGTGAAAGCAGAGACAGAGGCCATGGGACATCCTTTTGTTTGTGATAGCGGAGCCGATTTCGGTATGGGCGAGGCCAACGGCCATTTCACCTATATTGAAGACCCCGACGGCACCTTGATTGAGTTTGTGGAGACTTTCCGAATCCCCATCATCAAGAAGTTGGGGCTCTACCTCAACCTGGCCAAGAAAGACGACCACAAACAGTTGGGTATCTTGAAGCTGTTGAGGTTTGCCAAAGTCAAAAGGGACAACATCAAATGAAAAAAGCCGCGTTTTAGCGCGGCTTTTTTCATTCTCAAGCTGAAAGCTTATTTCTTGATACCAAGTTTTGCCTTCACGTCCTTGGTGATATCGATGGCGTCGGTTCCCACGTAGACAGCGGTGCCGGTGGCCAGGTCGATGATATAGGTGTAGCCCTTTTCCTTACCCACGGCGTTGATGGCGTTCTGAATCTTCTCGAGCAGGGGTTGGAGCAGTTCGGCACGCTTGGCGTCGAATTCGTTTTCGGCATTGGCTTGGAAAGCGGAGATGCGGCTTTCGAGGTCCACCAATTCCTTTTCCTTCGACTGTTTCACGAGGTTCGACATGGTCTCGGCGTTGTTCTGATAGTCCTGAAGTTTGGAAGAATACTCGGCATACATGACTCTGAGCTGTTCTTGAAGCTCGTTGTAATAGGTCTCAAGGTCTTTTTCAGCCTTGGGTCTGTCGGGCATGTCATTCATAATTTCGCTAGTGTTGACATGAGCGATCTTCAGGGTTTGGGCACTGACGAAGCCATTCATGAGGAACAGAGCTGCGACCAGAAATAATACTTTGGTGATCTTGTTCATTTTATAAAGGATTTAATTGATTGTTCTCTTTTTTTGAGGGTGCAAAGATAGTAAATAAAACTTTACTCTCTCTATTGAAGATTATTTTTTAACTGATTTTGGAGTTGGGCCAGAGCCTTTTGAACTCGAACCAGTGCCGGATGCGGCGTTGCTGCGTTTGCGGTCTTCACGGCGGACGGTCTGCATCACGTTGCTAAGTTGATCGAGCACATCGTCGCTGACATCGGCTTTGTCAGATGCATAGAGGATGGAGGTACCCGAAGCCAGGTCGAAAATGAAGGCATATCCTTTGGTTTGGGCGACTTCGGTAACGGCAGTATAGATCTTTTCCTGGATAGGTTGGATCAATTCGGTCTGTTTTTGGTAAATCTGTCCTTCGGAGCCGAAGTATTGCATCTGGAGGTTCTTAGCTTCTTGTTCCTTGTTGATGATTTCCTGCTCACGGGCATGTTTCTGGTCTTCAGAGAGCAGCACCATCTCGGTCTGGTACTTGCGGTACATACTCGAGACCTGGTCGTAGATGGCTTTGATTTCGTTTTCCCATTTGGTTGAGAGAGCGTTGAGTTCTTCCTGGGCATCGGCATATTCAGGGATGTTGCTCAGGATGTAATCTGAATCGACATAGGCGAATTTCTGTCCGCCGATTTGGGCATGGGCGCCCATGGTGCCGCAGAGGATGATGACAGCGGCGAGGAGCAATGATTTCAGTGTTTTCATATCGTTATTCATTATTTGTTTTCAAACAAAAATATACATTATATCAATAACCGTGCCGAGTTCACATTAATCGATGGAGCCTCCGATGGAGAAATGGAACTGGCTTCCAGAAGCGTCGGGAGCGCCTGGCACTTGGTCGAAGCCATAGCCCCAGTCGAGGCCCAGAAGTCCGAACATGGGCAGGAAGATACGGGCGCCCACACCAGCGGAGCGATACACCTTGAACGGGTTGAAGTTCTCGAAACCGAGCCAGCAGTTACCTGCTTCCAGGAAGCCCATGGCATAGACGGTAGCCGAGGGGTTAAGCGACAAGGGATAACGCAATTCCAGGGTATATTTGGCGAAGATGTTGCCGCCGATTGAAGTGCTTCCCGAGCCAGGGGTGAGTGACTCGTTCTTGTAACCACGCATGCCGATGATCTCACGGCTGTCGAAGTTATAGGTTCCGAGGCCGTCGCCACCAAGATAGAAGCGATGGAAAGGCGTAGGACCGATATCGTCGTTGTAATAGCCCAGATAGCCGAAGCGGACACGGGTCATCAGCACAAGTTTCTCATAGAGCTCGGAGTACCAAGCCGCCTTGAATTTCCACTTGTGCATCTCAATCCATTTATACTTTTCATCCTCTGTCATCGAAGAATAGTCCTTGTTGCCGAAGAGGGAGTATGGAGGAGTGATCTCAAGCGAGAGCTGGACTTCCGATCCGTTACGCGGATAAAGCGGTTGGCTCACGGAGTTGCGGCCGATGGTGAAGGTATAGCTGAACATGTTGAAATAGCCTGTACCCGTGCCAAAACTCAGCATGTTGGCATAGTTTTTCAGTCGATAGTTGATAAACGACACACCTTGATAGAGGGTGAAGTAGTCGTCAGGCCATGTCATTCTACGTCCAAGGCCCACCGAGGCGCCCGTCATACGGAAAAACCCGAAATTCTCTTCCGATCTCTTGTAGCCATTGGAGTAGAACGATTGGTACACTGAAGCGGTGAACGAGTTAGGCTTTCGACCTCCGAGCCATGGTTCGGTGAAGGAGGCGGAATAGCCAATATAACGGGTTCCGAAGGTGTTGAGGCTGAGCGACAGTTTCTGACCGTCACCACCAGGGATGGGTTTCCATGCATCCCCATTGAACAGGTTTCGCATGGAGAAGTTGTTGAACGACAAGCCTGCCTGAAGGATCAACATGTTATAGCCCCATCCTGCGGAGAATGACACTTGGTCGGCGCTTGCCTCTTCCACTTTGTATTCGATGTCAACGGTGTTGTCGGTGTAATTGGGTTGGACATCGGGAAAAATGGACTCTTGGTTGAAGAATCCCAGGGTAGCCAGTTCTCGGACGGTACGTGTGACGTCGCTACGGCTGAAGAGTTGTCCCGGACGGCTGTACATCTCACGGATCACCACGAAGTCGTTGGTCTTGGTGTTTCCTTTGAGGGTGACATTGCTAATACGGGCCTGCTTACCCTCGTTGAGACGTATCTCCAAGTCGATGGAGTCGTTCTCGACTTGCACTTCGACGGGATCGACGCGGAAGAAGAGATAACCGTCATCCATGTAAAGGGAGGACACGTCGAGAGTGGTCTCACTATAGGTTAGGTTGGTGTTGAGCAACTCCTTATTATAAACGTCGCCGCGTTTGATGCCGAGCACACCGTCCAGTGTTTCGCTGGAATACTTTGTATTGCCCGTCCAATTGATGTTGCGATAGTGGTAGAGGTTTCCTTCGTCGATCACGATGTCGATACCGATATTACCATCGTCAAGGTTATACACTGAGTCGCGCACGATGATGGCGTCGCGATAGCCTTTGGAGTTGTATTTGGCGATGATGTTTTGTTTGTCGTCCTCGTAGTTCGACTCAAGGAACATGGAGCTCTTGAAGATACGGGGGCGGTAGTTCTCGAAGAAGTATTCCTCGATGCCGTTGACGGCTCTGAGTGGGTGAAGGGTGACGACATCAGCGATGGCGTTGACCACAGCGGGGCCTAACGGATCTAGGGGGTTGAACACACCTTTCTGTTTGGTTTCCTTCATGGCAGAAAGGATCTGGACATCGGTGAGGTTCTCGTTTCCGATGAGATTAATCTCTCCGATCTTCACTTTTTTGCCTTTTTCAACATTGATAACCAGATCCACCGAGTTTTCCTTGGTGGTGTCGGGCACTTGTTGGATATCGACGATGGCGTTATAGTAGCCTTTCTCGGCGTAGAAGTCCTCTATGATGCGGCGGGTCTTGGTCTCAAGATGGTTGGTGGCGATGTCACCTCTCGAGAGGTTGATTTTATTGCGGATATCGTCGGCTTCGGATTTCTTGATGCCGTTGAATGAGAACTTGGAGACGCGGGGGCGTTCCTGCACTACAATTTGGAGGAATATCTTGTCGCCCACGATATTGGTGGTGTTGATGGCGACGTCTTCGAACATCCCTTGGTCCCAAATCTTACGGATGGCGTCGGCGATGTCGTCGCCTGGGACAGTGATCTCGGTGCCAGCGCGCAGTCCCGAGAGCATGGCAAGCACACCACCATCGACGTATTTGGTGCCTTCAACGGTGATGCCTGCGATCTCATAGGTCTTAGGATTGTTGTAGTCGATATCCGAAAGGTCGTCGCCGATTCGGATCTGTGCCACGGCGTTGAGGCCTATCATCAAAAGGGCTAGGAGTATATATTTCTTCATCATTGACATCATTTATTAAGTTGTTCGCTGGTTTTACCGAAGCGGCGTTCGCGATGTTGGTAGTCGAGGATGGCTTCGTAGAGGTCGTCTTTACGGAAGTCGGGCCAGTATTTGTTGGTGAAATAGAGTTCCGAGTAAGCCAGTTGCCACATCAGGAAGTTGCTGATGCGCAGTTCTCCGCTGGTACGGATGAGCAATTCGGGATCGGGTCGGCCTGCGGTGGAGAGGTAGCTGCTGACGACTTCCTCGGTAATGTTGTTTGGGTCGAGGTTTCCATCTTTGGCGGCTTGAGCCATACGGCGAGCGGCGTTGGTGATGTCCCAGCGGCCGGAGTAGCTCAAGGCTACGGTAAGCTCCATGCGTTCGCCTTTGCTGGTGCTGTCTATGGTACGGGACAGCTCGTCGCGGATGCTTTGCGACAAGCGGTCGATGTCGCCAATCACGTTGAGGCGGATACCGTTTTTAAGCAGGGTGGAAGTCTCCTTTTTGATGGTTTGCGAAAGCAGGGTCATCAGTCCGTTGACTTCATCGCCTGGGCGGTTCCAGTTCTCGGTCGAGAAGGCGTAAAGGGTGAGATAGCCCACACCCAGTTCGGCACAGGCTTCATTCACCTCGCGCACTGCTTGAATGGCGTTCTGGTGGCCGAAGATACGCTGTTTACCATGCTCTTTGGCCCAACGGCCGTTTCCGTCCATGATGACGGCGATGTGTTGGGGCAAGCGTTCTATATTGATTTGTTCCTTCAGTGTCATATCATTTGTCGGTAAGTTTACAAGCGGCGTTGTCGGGGATGACGAACTTCCAGGTGAGTGAGACGTTGAACATTCCGAACCAGTCGTTGTTACGGGCGTTACCTCGTTGGAAGCCTGCGGGAAAACCACTTTGGGGATCAGAAGGGTTGTAGGTGGGATCGGTAAAGTCGTATGTCACCCCTTGGGAGTCGACACCTGTGGCATGTTGGTTATTGGCGCGATCGGCATAGTCGCCCCGGACGCCGTCGAAGAAATCGGTGAACGTATAGTGCATCCTCCATTCGGCCGTGGCGGCAAGATGTTCCGAGATGGAAATCTTGCATCCGAGACCAAAGGGGAAGGATAGCGTCTTGTTTGGACTGCCTTTGCCGGCCTCAGCGGTGAAGGCATCCACTTCGTGTTGGGTTTGAGTATTGTTCTGGTCTACAGGAACGGTTTCCGCATGAAGATTGTTGAAATACATCGCATCCAAGGCCTCATCACCGGTAAAGGGTTGCACCCAATAAAGAAGTCCCGAGACACCTCCGAAGATGTAAGGAGAGAATCCTTTATCGTTCTTGCCGGTGTAGTAATCCAGGAAATTGAACTCGACCAGTAGGCTGAGGTCATGGGCGGTGGTCTTGAAGTTCAGACAGCCTTCAGGTCGCCATGCTGTGATTGTGTCGGCGGCACGGGCATGAAGATAAGTGTAGTCGAGGCGGAACGACCAACGCGAGTCGTAGTTGAAACGAACTACTCCACCAAGGTCATAATGAAACTGGTTAAGGTGTTTCCAATCCCACTGCGGGAGGTGGCGCCACACGTTGAGGTCGCCAATATATGAGGTGGCTCCCACATGGGGGCCTACTTCGATGGTCTGGGGACTTTGTGCCATTGCTCTTGAACCAGCGAGGCCAAGCAGGACAACGGTGCACATTATCAGCAAAAAACGCAATCTTTTCTTCATAGGTTTAAAAGTTTGCAAAGTTACGACATTTTTAATAATGTGTCAACGCAGAAAATCAATTTCTATTGTCTTTGCCCCATGATAGTTTGTTACGGATGGTGCTGAAGAAGTCGGCGCCTTCGAGTCGCACGGTGCGGATGCGGAAGTCGGCCTTGCGCACCACCAGCTCCACGGAAGTGTCGAGGGCGCAGGCATGTGAATCCATGCTGAACACGAATTGTCTCTCACGTCCCTCCACCTGGATGCGCACCACGCTGTCGTCGGTGATGACGATGGGACGTACAGTGAGGTTGTGGGCTGCGATAGGTGTGATGACGAAGCAGTGCGAGTCGGGGGTGAGGATGGGTCCTCCGGCGCTGAGCGAGTAGGCCGTGGAGCCTGTCGGGGTGGCGAGCAGGATTCCATCGCCCCAATAGGTGTTGAGATAGACGTCATCAACGAACACTTTGATTGAAAGGAGCGAGTGCTCGGGATTACGGATGATGTTGATCTCGTTAAGGGCATAGCGCACGTCGCCGAAGACATTGTTGGGAGAGACCAGTTCAAGCAAGGTGCGGTCCTCGGTGGTGTAGCGTCCTTCGAGGATTTGTCGGATGGCTTGTGGGATCTCTTCCTTTGCCACACTGGAGATGAATCCCAGCCGTCCCATGTTGATGCCAAGGATAGGAATACCCGAGGCGCCCACGAGCGGCACCGCGTCAAGCAAAGTGCCGTCGCCACCAATGGAAAGCAACAGGTCGATGTCGGCACCGACGGGTTCACGGCGGTTAAAGCAGTCCTCCACTTCCACGTGATTGTTTTTTAGCTCTTGGACCAGCTGCTTGAGGTAGCCCTCGTTTTCAGGGGCGATGGTCTTTCCAAATATGGCGATTTTCATGGTCAGGCTGTTTATACGTTCAGATAGCGCATCAGCAGCGAATAGCGGTCGAGCAGGTCGCTGTTTTCCTCTGGCGAGCTAAAGACGTTAATAATATTATAGTTATATCGATAAAAGCTCTGTATGATACCTGTGCATTCGGCTTTGTTGACAAGGATGCTGACGACGATGCGCCCAGGTTCTTCGGCAACGGCTTCGACGATAAGGCCGAGTATTTTGGCATCGTTTTCCTCCACGATGCGGGCAATCTCGGAGAGGCTATAGTCGTAGGATCCCATCTCAAGCTGGATGACACAAGTCTCTTGGGTTTCCAGTTGTTTCAGCAGCAAGTCCTTAATCGTCGGTTCCATAGCTCCAGTCTTCGTTGTTGTACATTCTGAGGTAGTTATTGTACCGCCAGTCGGCAATATCGCCGTTTTCGACGGCTTCTTTGACGGCGCATCCAGGTTCGTGAGTGTGTGTGCAGTTGGCGAAACGGCATTGGCTCATCAGCTCCCGCATCTCGGGGAAGCGTTGTGCGAGGGTCTCGGTCTCCATGTCATAGAGCGCAAACTCTTTAATACCTGGGGTGTCGACAATCCAGGAGCCGAAATCGAGGTGATGCATCTCGGCGAAAGTGGTGGTGTGCATGCCTTTGTTGTGCACATCGGAGATGGCGCCTATCTTGAGGTGTTGGCTTGGGTCGAGGGCGTTGACGAGCGCCGACTTCCCCACGCCGGAGTGACCCGAGAAAAGGCATATCTTATCCTGCATCAAGGCTTTCAGCTCATCGAGTTTGAAGCCTGTTTTGGCGGAGACGCCGAAGGAGGTGTATCCGATACTCGAGTAGTATTCGATAAGTTCGGCCATCTCCCCTATCTGGTCATCGGTATAGAGGTCACATTTGTTGAACACAAGGGCTGTAGGGATGTGATAGGCCTCGGCAGTGACCATGAAGCGGTCGATGAAGCCCGTGGAGGTGCGGGGTTGGGCGATGGTGGCCACGATGATGGCAAGGTCGATGTTGGCGGCGATGATATGGGAGGCTTTGCTGAGGTTGACTGACTTCCGGACAATAATATTGTTTCGGGGGTCGATTTTCTTAATGACTCCGGTATCTTTCCCTGGCTCCTGTTCAAACACCACGTTGTCGCCCACGGCCACAGGATTCGTGGAGCGCAGTCCGTCGAGGCGGATCTTACCTCGGAGACGGCATTCCCATTGGCGTCCTTGCTCATCAAGGACGATGTACCAGCTACCGGTGGATTTGATGACCTTTCCTTTCATAATAAGGTGCAAAGATAACGATTTAATGCTGAATTCGGAATATGATATGCAGAATTATTTTTAATTGAAAGAATTCATATATAAATAATTTTATTATTTTTGCTTCATCAATTAATTTATTTATGACACATCAATTAATATATCAAATTGCTGTCACTTTGATTCCTGGAATTGGTGACATCAGCGGGAAAAGATTTGTGACTTACTGCGGCGATGCCGAAGCCATCTTCAAGGAGCATCGCAAGTCGTTGGAGAAGATCAACGGCATGAGGGAAGTCACCATCGATGCCTTATGCAGCCCCAAAGACATCATGAAGAGAGCTGAAAAAGAGATGGAATTTATTGAAAAGAATGGCATCCGGCCCCTATTTTACCAAAATCCGGAATACCCTCGAAGACTGCTTCAATGTGACGACAGTCCGATGATGCTGTATTACAAGGGCAACGCCAACCTGAACGAGCAGCGGGTGGTGGCCATTGTGGGCACACGCAACATCACCGACTATGGAAAGGAGTGTTGCACCCAGCTGGTCAACGACCTCGTTGACGAACAGGTGCTCGTAGTCAGCGGTCTGGCTTACGGGGTGGACACGGTGGCGCATCGCTCCTCGGTGAAGGCAGGTATCCCCACTGTAGGAGTGCTGGGCAACGGACTTCAACAGGTATATCCCGCGGCGAACAAAAAGTTAGCGGTTGAGATGCAGGCCAATGGAGGGCTGCTCACGGAATGCATGAGCGGCACCCAGCCAGACAGAGAGAACTTCCCAAGAAGAAACCGCATCATCGCAGGCATGGCCGATGCCGTCATCGTCATCGAGTCGGCGCTGAAGGGAGGCTCGCTCATCACGGCAGACCTCGCCAACTCATACAGCCGCGACGTGTTCGCCTTTCCAGGGAGGGTACAAGACCTTTACAGCCAGGGATGCAATTACCTCATCCGCACCAACCGGGCGCATCTCATAGAGAACATCGCCAACCTGCGTTACATCATGCGCTGGGAACGGGAGAAGACGAGGGAAGAACGGCAGACGACCATCTTCCGGGAGTTTTCCGAGGAGGAGAAACGGATCATGGATTGTTTCGGCGACAAGAGCATGGTGAGCCTCGACGACCTCATCATAGGCACAGGGCTCCCTACCACCAAATTGGCGAGTCTTTTGTTAAACCTTGAGTTTGACGGTATCGTGATAGCTCTTCCTGGGAAGAGGTACCAACGTTGTTAATCCAGCTTCAGCACGGCGAGGAAGGCGGACTGGGGCACTTCGACGTTGCCAATCTGACGCATACGTTTCTTACCGGCTTTCTGCTTTTCGAGCAGCTTGCGCTTACGGGAGACGTCGCCGCCATAACACTTGGCGGTCACATCCTTACGCACCTGACGCACCGTCTCACGGGCGATGATCTTTGCGCCAATGGCGGCTTGGATGGCGATGTCGAACTGATGGCGTGGAATGAGTTCCTTGAGTTTCTCGCACATGCGGCGACCGAAGTCGTATGCATGGCCTCGGTGGATCAAGGTGGAGAGGGCGTCGACCGACTCGCCGTTGAGCATGATGTCGAGTTTCACCAGGTCGGCATCTTGATAACCTGCGATATGATAGTCGAACGAGGCATAGCCTTTGGAGATCGACTTGAGCTTGTCGTAGAAATCGAACACAATCTCGCTGAGTGGCATCTGGAAGGTGAGCTCCACACGGTCGGTGGAGAGATACACCTGGTTTTTGAGCACGCCGCGGCGCTCAATGCAGAGCGTCATGATAGGACCGGTGAAGTCGTTCTTGGAGATGATCTGGGCGATGATATAAGGCTCCTCGATATGGTCGATCTTGGTCACCTCGGGAAGTCCTGAAGGGTTGTGCACCTCGATCATCTCGCCGTCTGTCTTGAAGCATTTGAACGACACATTGGGAACGGTGGTGATCACATCCATGTCGAACTCACGGTCGAGGCGTTCTTGGACGATCTCCATGTGGAGCAGTCCGAGGAAGCCGCAACGGAAGCCGAAGCCCAGTGCGGCGGAGGACTCGGGTTCCCACACCAAGGAGGCGTCGTTGAGTTGAAGTTTCTCGAGAGAGGCACGGAGTTCCTCATAGTCGTCGGCATCGACGGGATAAATACCCGCAAACAGCATGGGTTTCACATTCTCGAAACCAGCCACAGGCTCATCGCAGGGGCGATCCACATGGGTGATGGTGTCGCCCACCTTGACTTCGCGTGAGGTCTTGATGCCCGATATGATGTATCCCACGTCGCCAGCTGAGAGCTGGGCTTTGGGCACTTGTTTGAGTTGCAGCACGCCCACTTCCTCTGCGTTGTATTCCTTGCCGGTGGCGAAGAACTTCACCAGGTCGTTGGTACGGATGGTGCCGTTCATGATGCGGTAGTAGGCGATGATGCCGCGGTAGGAGTTGAACACCGAGTCGAAGATCAGTGCTTGCAGCGGTGCATCGGGGTCGCCTTGGGGGCATGGCACTTTTTCCACGATGGCGTCGAGCACGGCAGGCACGCCTTCGCCGGTACGGGCGCTCACTTTGAGGATATCGGAGGGGTCGCAGCCGAGCAGGTCCACGATCTGGTCTTCCACGATGTCGATCATGGCGCTGTCCATGTCGATTTTGTTCATCACGGGGATGATTTCCAGGTCGTGTTCCAAGGCCGAATAGAGGTTGGCGATGGTCTGAGCCTGGATACCTTGGGTGGCGTCGACTACGAGGAGGGCTCCTTCGCAGGCGGCGATGGAACGAGACACCTCGTATGAGAAGTCGACATGTCCTGGAGTGTCGATGAGGTTGAGGGTATAGATCTCTCCCTTGTAGTTATATTTCATCTGGATGGCGTGGCTCTTGATGGTGATGCCGCGCTCACGTTCGAGGTCCATGTCGTCTAGCACCTGGTCGACGAGTTCTTTCTCGCTGACGGTCTTGGTAAGTTCAAGGAGGCGGTCGGCCAGGGTTGATTTGCCGTGGTCGATATGTGCGATGATGCAGAAGTTTCGGATGTTTTTCATGGGCGCAAAAATACAAAAGATTTTCATTCAATAGGATAATGCCCAAGATAAACCAGTCCTTGGCTTCCGTCGATGGCAATCTTGTCGCCTTCATGGAGGGGATGGCCGTTGATGGAACCGAACTCGTCGTCGACATCCACTTCGAGGCCGTCGCAGCTGACCACGCAGACCTTGCCGAGGCGCACTGCGGTGACCGCGGCATGCGAGGTGGCACCACCACGGGCAGTGAGCAAGCCGTCGCAGTCGAAGATCATGCCGATGTCATCAGGCACCGTGTCGGGACGAACCAAAATGACGTTCTCCTCAGGATATTGCTTACGAAGCTCTTCAATTTGGTTGGCGTTGAAGGCTGCCAAGCCATTCATGGCTCCGCCGCCGATGCCCATGCCATGGCCGACAGAAAGTTGGATTCTTTGCGTCGGATTCTCGAAAACAAAGGAACTTTCCGTTTTCCGTTTTCCGTTTTCCGTTGTCTTGAGGTCTTGGTCACGGGTTTGAAGGATATAGAAATCGTCAGGGTTGTCGCTCTCGAAGGTGAACTCGATCTCTTGGGGGCTGTAGCCCAGTTCCTCGGTAAGTTTCACGGCGATGTTATATATCTTGCGATACATGTCGGGCAGCATGGTCTGCATGGAGGGCCCTTCGAGGTTGGCTGTTTTGCGCTGGGTCTCCCCTATCGGCAAAGGTCTCACGAGGCCACCCACGATATCCTCGCCCTGACTACGCATGGTGAAGTCGCCATAGAGATGCACGCCAGGTCGCTCACGGTTGGGGTTCTGGGTGAATACCACACCCGTGCCCGAGGTGGCGCTGCGGTTGCCGAAGATCATCTGTTGCACGATGACGGCAGTACCCCAGTTTTCGGAGATGCCGAGATGACGGCGGTAAGCCAGGGCACGCTCGCTGTTCCAGGAGTCGATGACCATGTTGACGCACTCGATAAGTTGTTTAAACGAATCCTGCTCAAACACCACCTGGTGTTCGTCGAGGATGCGTTTGTAGGCCATGGCGATCTCACGCATTTGTTCCGCGGTGAAGTCGGCTTTCATGACCACGTTTGTCTTTTGCTTATAGGCGTTGATCTCATCGTCGAACACATCGCGCTCGATGCCCTTGGCCATGCCCCAACTTTGGAGCAGGCGTCGGTACGAGTCCCAGATGGCCCAGCCCTTGCCGCGTTCTTGAGCCACCGCCTCGGCAATCTCGTCGTTCAAGCCGACATTCAAGAGGGTATCCATTGCTCCCGGCATGGAGATGGCCGTTCCGGAACGGACAGAAAGAAGCAGCGGATTCGACGGGTCGCCGAACTTCCGTTTGGTAATTTCCTCCAATCCGTTGATGTACTTACGTATCATCCCGTGGATCTCGGAACGCAGCTCAGGAATGGTGTTGATGGTCTCGTTGCGGCGGAAGGTCTCGGTGGTGATCACGAAGCCCGGAGGTACGGGAAGGCCATTCAGATAAAGGTTTTTCAGATGATAGGCCTTGTTGCCGATAAACACTTGGTTGTCCATCTTGGGCGTGGCCTCCCAGAAGGGGCTGATCAGCATCTCGGAGTTGTACGACATGATATCCCTAATGAGTTTATCGTCAAGGTCGGCGGCCATGCCTCTCAAAGATTTCAAAATGCGGGTGATGAAATTGTCCAAAGGCTGCATCAGGAAGGCATCCGACAGAAGGTCGCGATGGAACTCCTCTGATTTCTTGCTAATCAAGGCAGCGGTCTCACGCTCGTCAAGCTTACCTTCGGGGTCAAAGAGTTGGGGAACGATGACTTTCAAAGGATACTCATACGATTTCAGGAAGTAACTGATGACGATACGCTTGACATCTTCCGAAATAAACTGGAAGATGTTGATGTATTGGTCGAACGAGAAACTTCGCGAAGTCAAAGCATATTTGAGCATCTTGAGTTTCGAGTTGAGGCCTTGGTTGGTGATGCCATCGAGTTCCAAGCCTTCGCGGAAGTATTCGAGGATGTCGTAGATCACTTCGAGTGTACGGGCGGAGATGTATTCTAGGTTGATGCCCTGCACCACCTGTTCCATCAACTGGGTAGCGACACGCTCGAGACGGAAGGTCAACCCCATGGCCTCAAACTTGTTCTCACGGTAGGTCCCGTACATCGAAGGGATACCAATAGCGATATGCCGTTTATGATATATGTTCTCCCAGCCTTCGCTTTCTTCAGGATTGAAGATAATCTGTTTTAGTTTTTCCATAAACATATAGATTAACTTCAACGACTTCCCGATTTCTTTGTTTTTATAGGCGTTCTCAAACTCATCGATATCCTTGTCCGCAAGGAAGGGGCAGCTTCGGAGCGAGTTGAAGATGTTGACGCTTTCGAACGAATATTTCTCACGGAGGAAGGCATAGAGGTCGCGGGTATCCATGAGGCGTGCATGCTCCCGGCTGCCGATGGTCGGGTCGAGTTCAAGTTTCTCGACAGCGCGGACGATGAGTTTGTCGAAGTCTTCACGAGAGAGCATAAGCAGGTCCTCGGGATCGAGACAGCTGATCTCGCTCATGGTAACGCTGATGTCATGGATATAGGTGAACCATTCGCTATTGACGTCGATGCTGTCATAAACGTTGTTTGGAAGGATAGAACGTAGGTTTTCCTTGACTCCGTCGCTCCAGAACTTGAACACACTGAGAGTGAGGCCTATGAGTGTATTATTGCTTTCGGTATGCACTTGTTTGCGAAGGAAGTGCACCAATTTGTCCTCACGACCGGAGATCTCATCCATGTTGGTGGTGACATTACGTATCTCGCCCTCGGCACCGATCTCGTTGAAATAGACCGGGAAGATGCGGGTGAGTTGCTTCACCTTCTTATAATAGGGACTAATATTGGAGTTCAGTATCTTGGTGATCTCGCGTTGGAAGAGATCGGTATCGCTGAGGAAGATGCCGCCCAGTTTGAGGTTTACGATCAAGGAGGAGAGCAGTTTCTCCATGGGGAACTTAGAGTGTTCGATCAACTCGAGCCAAACCCGGATATTTTTGATATGATTCTCATCTACAGAGAGTTGCCAGTCCTCGTTGACGAAAACTTTGCCTGGGGTGACAAAGCCGAAGTTAATGAGTTTCTTCTCGAAGTAGTTGACGATTTCTTTTTGTTCGGTCTGGTCGATGTCGATGATCTTGAGGCCGAGGGTCAGTTGGAAGTCGAGCACGGCCGACATATAGTCTTTTCGCAGTTCTTGGGCGAGGTCGAAGATAGTGTCGATAAAGGGCATGATTTGTTCCTGCGACATCTCGTCGACGGCATCGCGGAGCATGCGGTTCATGTTCCAGATGAGGCGTTCGCGCTGGCTCTCCATGCCTGGGAGATGGAGCAAGTAAAACACATAGTGGAACTTGGTGATGAAATGCGGGAAGGTCTCTTCCGACTTGGTGAAGCGTGAGGCAATCTGATCAAAGACCGGCATCTCTGCCAGTTTCTCCCAACTGTCGGCCTCAACATCAGCTTTCAACTGATTGAAATAAGGTTTACCAATGGTGGTAATCAAGGTCATCCTTTCTTCCTCTGTGACAAGGTTTTGTTTCTCGTCAAGCCAGTTCTCCACCACGGTGGTCTCCCTCCAAAAACGATAATTCTCCATCAAGATGGTCTTCACCAAATGCATCACCTCGAGGTGATATTTTTCATCGGAAGATAGTTTATCCAAATACTTGATAGCATATTTCGAAGCCAAAATATAGCAATCGCGGTTCGTGTCGAACTTGTCGTTCAAATCCGCAAAAACTTGATCGATCAGATGATGATGATTGGGGTATTTCTCATAAATCAGTTTCACGAACTCAAGCAACGTATTTACAATGCTCAGCCTCAATTTCTTAGGCACTTCGGGCTTCAGCAGGCTGTGCATCATCTCAATAGGGATAAGCAGGGCATCAGCTGGGACATCTTCGCGGGTATAAAACCAAAGATCGTCAATCAGCATCTTGCGGAGTTCCTCGGTGACGAAGGTATGGTTCGACAGGGGATGATGGTATTCGGTGATACATTCCTTGGCCCGCTTGTTGATGCCGAAGTATTTGGCCGACAGGTCGATAAAACGTTGGTGTTCTTCGGGGATGAAGATATCTTTGTAGCGCGTTTGCGCCAGATTGGCTTCGAGGGCCTGTGATTTGAAGGGTTCTGACATGTCTGTTTATTAAGGTTTGCAAAAATAGCAAAAATTCCCTGATTGGGAGATCTGCATATTCATGCACTTTTTCGTCTTCCAACACGAATTACCATTAATCTGCCATTCCGCGTCTGAAAAACGCAACCTCCCGTAACCGTAGGTCAGCGACCTACCGCAATAAAACACATAGAGACGCCACACTGTGACGTCTCTACGATCTTCATGCGGGAATGGCAAATCTCCCTTCCCCCGGCTTGCGGAATCGGAAATCCCGCCTCCTTGCGAACCGCTTAGTTGGCATCCCACACCAAACGGACACACATGCCTATCTCACGCATGTTAGGAACATTCTCCATCATATTATGTACTCCAAAGGTCTCTGTAGCAGTGGTCGTATTATTACTAAGAGCGTAATACGTTCCACCATTAACTCCAATCCAAAGGTATTTCGACCATGTTTCATAGCCGTCACACGATGCCGTCCAATAGTAGCCTTGGGGGATTATTGAGTACCCCGCTTCAGTTTCGTAGTAATCGTATATATAGTAATACGAGCTATTATATATATTAGTATTATAATCGGTACCACCAGCACGCATACCCACGGCAGGCAGGAACACGACTCCGGCATTCAGCAACTTATACATATTTGATTCTGGATCATCATAATCATCAACATCAATCACATGATAGGCATCCGTTTGGTTATACCAGGAAGTATTGAACCTACTGCTAAGCTGTAAGCCTGATTCATCAAAATTATCAGGGAACAACATAAGTCCACTGCAGTAGCTTGAGTATTCCTTTTTGCTGTTAGGATACATTTTGTGATAGCCAAATTTCACCATCATGAAACGTTTGTTTCCCCTCGCTGTGTTATTGAGCAGATAGTCCCACTCGCTTGCAGTGGGGGTGCGCCAATAGGTATTCGTTGGGAATGCACATCCCCAGTCGGTCCCAAAAGTACGGCTCAAATCCTTACGTCCTGTTATAAAATCCGTTTCAGACAATGTATTATCGACGTCGTTATATCCCCAGCAAAACCTATCCATGGAGGAAGTACTACCACCTTGAACCCATGCCTGGCCATATTTCGATTGCTCCGGTCTATAATTTGGGTAAGAACCAGTTCCCCCATTTCTCAATTGACCATAGCACTCATCAACCTGGCTGTCGTGGAATTCCCAAGTATTTGTACCAGGTGTGTACTTCAGGTTGGCCTTCGAGAAATAGACCTTCTGCGTAGGACTCACCGAGAACACGGACAAGTCAGTGCCATTATGGACAGCAACATCCGTACTTGGTGCTGGAAGCGAAGGATTGTGGATGAGGATGCCTGCGCCTACACCAGCATCGACATAGCCGTTGGCCACAATTGTAGGCATGCTACCAGTTCCCTTCCATTCCAGGTCTGAGTTGCCAGTAAGGGTGGTTCCGGGCAGCAGGATGCCCCATCTGTGGGTAATGACGCCTTCTTCGCCATAAAGGGTCATGGTGCCAGTGCTTGTTGTAATGGGCGTAATGGCGTGGTTGACAAAGTCGATGGTAGCCTCTGTCAGCACATTCGACAGGTTAACATTCATATACACCTGTTTTTCCAGGTTGAACCTCACCAAGGCGCACTTGTATTCCAAAACGGCAGAGTAGTTGGTGGCAGTCGCCGTGTACTCCTGAGTCGAGGCACCGTAGCAGAGCACGGGAAGGTTCTGGCTTTGGTCGGCAATGTTGATGTTGAAACTGGCTGTGGTTCCCGCAGTGATTTCGGTTTCGGGAGCCTTGCCGCCCAAGAAGTAGAAGTGCAGAAAGTCGTTACCTGTAGGGGGCTCAAGCTCGCCGCTGAAAGCACCGTTAGTGTAGGTCAGTTGGCCGATGTATCTGCCGTTGTTACCCACATAGAGGACATCGCCGTTGCGGAATTGGATCATGCCGAGGCTCGGGGCCACTGCGTGTCTGCCGCCGTTGTCGTTCACGTTCACATCGAGGCTTTCGCCGTTGTTCACGTTCAAGGTGATATGAACCTTTTCTCCACCATTGCCATTGGTGGGAATTTCTTGTTTCTTGCATTGGCTCATACCAAGCACGAGAGCCAAAGCCATGATGATTGTGCTAAGTTTCTTCATTGTATCTGATGTGTTTTTATTTGTTTTCCTGTTTTTTACGTTTTTTCGAGAATGCGTAGGCCGCGCCAGCCGCTGCCATGATGAAGAGTCCGCTGCCGAGCGGTGTAGGCTGAGGAGGATCTTCTCCAAACGTTCCGATGTTAATCCCGTAGTTGCCGCCTGCTTGGCCGCCGTTGCCGCCGAACTGTCCGGTCGTGATGTTGAAGCTGTTGGTGCCCGATGAGCTGCCTAAAAGGCCTCCGTCGCGCTGCACGCCGCTCTCCGCCTTGTTACCCAAGCCAAACAATCCGCCATTGCCATCGTATTGGGCCATCAGCGTAGTGGACGGCACCATCAAGGCTGCCAATCCGAGGAAAAGCACTGCGGCTTTCCGCTTTTTTGTGTTTTTGAACATTGGTTTGAAAATTTGTTTTAAATAAAATGTTAATAAAAATTAAATAATCATGTTTTTTTGATGCTGCAAAAATAGTCCATTTGACCCAACCCAAAACCTCCTTCCGAAGGTTTTGCAAATCCCAAAACAAATTTTGCAAAATCAGCAATAATTGCAGATTCTGAAACCGTTTTTGCAGATTCCACAGATCGGACTTTGCGGATTTTGAAAGTCAAACAAGAAGGTAATTGGGGGCTGTTATTCCACGCCAGTGGTGTCGCGCATCCAGGCCGTCACGGTCTGTCCAATGCGTTGTTTGAAGGCCGCACTGAAGGTGCTGTAGCTTCGGAAGCCGCTCTCGGAGGCCAGCTGCTGGGCAGTGAAAGAACGTTGCGTGGCGACGGCTTCATGGTAAAGGTTGATAAAATGGTTGATGCGCAGACCGTTGATGTAGGCGTTGTAGGTCAGGCCCTGCTGGGTGAAATACTGGCTGAGGTAATAGTGATTGGTGCCAATGGTCTGCGAGAGTTGGGAAAGTGAAAGGTCTTGCTTCAAGTAAAGTTGGGCATCCTCACAATGTCGCTTAAGCAGGGCTCCTATGCCGGAGAGCGTGGGTAATGGAGCCGTTTCTTCAGGTTCGGCAGGAAGGGGATCTTCCGTGTCGACGCCAGTCATGCCATCCAATTGTTGCAGCGTCTCCACCCTCCACAGCATGAGACCGAAGAAAGGAATCTCGAGAAATTGCACGATAAAGCCGATGACCTTGTAGCGGCTTTCGAACCCGAAAAAGAGGATGAGCAGCAGTGCGGTGATGAAGATCATTATATAGCTCGACCTTATCTCCTTATGCTCCAAGTCGGCATAGTTGTCGCACAGCCAGTGCCTGTATCGCCAGGCGGCAAACACCAGATAAACGGTTAAGAGCACACAGGACAACACCATGTATGCGATGGCCAAGTCGAGGAAAAGGCCATCAGGATAGGCAAGGTGCAACGCCCGTAGTACCGCGTATGGCATAGTCGCTATGACGACAGGCCAGAGAGGCCGCTTGCGGTCTTGGAGCATGGCTAACAGCGTGCCTGTAATCGTGGTGAGCATCCCCACGCAGTCGAGCACAGAAGCCACCATAACGCCAATCATGTTGAAATGCCTGATATCGAGCACAGAAGCCACCATAACGCCAATCATGTTGAAATGCCTGGAATAGAAGTACAAAAGAAGCCACCAAAAATGGCCCAGACATGACACGGCAAAGAATGCCGCAGCCCAGCGACGCAACGTCAGTGGTGGCGTGACATCGGGCGCGAAGGCATTGCCTTTGCGCAGCAACAAATAGAGGCAGGCGATGAGTGATGCCATGGTCGCTCCACCATAGAGCATGATATAAAGTAAATCACCAACACTATTCATTGTTTTTTTAATTTTGAAGCGGCAAAATTACAAAAAACATACACAAGCATCTTTTTAAGCGAAAAAAAAACGTAGTTTTGCAAAAAATATCCTATGGAAGCCATGTTTGATAGAAGAAATACGTGGACAACTTAAAAATTAGAAATCATAAATTTACAAAAATGGAAAAGATTAAAGTAGGTATCAATGGTTTCGGCCGTATCGGCCGCAACGTGTTCCGCATCATCTGCGAACGTCCGAATCTTGAAATCGTGGGCGTCAACGACCTGACGAGCACCAAGGTGCTGGCCCACCTGTTGAAATACGACTCCACCCAGGGCAAGTTCCCCGGCACTGTGGAGTACGACGAGACCGCGCTGATTGTCAACGGCGTGAGAGTTCCTGTCACTGCCGAACGCTCTCCTTTGAACATCAAGTGGGGCAAGACCCCCGACGTGGTGGTTGAATCCACTGGCGTGTTCCGCTCGAAGGAAAGCAGCAAGGGCGGCTATGGCGACCACCTGAAGAACGGCGCCAAGAAGGTCATCCTCTCCGCCCCTTCCAAGGATGCCATCGATGCCACCATCGTGGTCGGCGTGAACAACCATGAACTCACCGACGACATTGAGTGCGTGAGCAACGCCTCATGCACCACCAACTGCCTGGCTCCTGTGGCCAAGGTCCTGAACGACCGCTTCGGCATCGAGCAGGGTTACATCACCACCATCCACAGCTACACCAACGACCAGGTGATCCTCGACGGTCCGCATAGCGACCTCCGCCGCGCCCGTAGCGCCGCCATGTCGCAGATACCCACCACCACTGGTGCTGCCAAGGCAGTAGGCATCGTCATCCCCGACCTCAACGGCAAACTCGACGGCATCGCCGTGCGTGTCCCTACGCCCACCGGTTCATTGGTCGACCTCGTCTGCACCTTGAAGACCGAAGCCACCAAGGAAGAGATCAACGCCGCCATGAAGGAAGCCGCCGAAGGCCCGATGAAAGGTGTGCTCGAATACACTGAGGACCCGATCGTCAGCTGCGATGTCATCCACAACCCACACAGCAGCATCTTCGACGCCCAAAGCACCATGGTGATGGGCAAGATGGTGAAGATCATGTCGTGGTATGACAACGAATGGGGCTACTCCAACAGAATGGTGGACCTCATTGAGATGATGAAATACTGATTTGAATTAAGAATTAGGAATTCGGAATTAGGAATTAGGAATTTAGAGAGTTCTCGCTAAAGATCTTTTAATTCCTAATTCTTAATTCCTAATTATCATAACGCTTCCCTGAAGTCGCTTGGAGACAGGCCCTTCGGGGGTTTGCATTTCCACGTCGCAGACATAGAAATAAGTTCCCGGGGAGCAGGGCTGTCCACTACCAGAGGCACGTCCGTCCCAGTTGATGAAGATGTCGTTGGTGTTGTACACGAAACGACCCCAACGGTTGAAGATATGCATCTCCACACGATTGATCAAATCAGGCGTGATCTCTTTGGGGACGAACACATCATTAATCCCATCGCCGTTCGGGGTGAACACATTGGGCAACACATACACGGGCTCATCAGGCTCTGGTTCCGGCTCTTCTTCGGTGGGTTTCACCTCGACGATGGCAGAATAATTCACCAGTGGACGGGGCAGACCTTCCAACGTGTAGTGTCCAAAGGTACGCACATAATACTGATAGGTGACTTCGTTCACGACATGGACATCGGTGTATTCCATCGTTGTAGTGCTTGCCATTTTCACAAAGACCGTATCGATTTTTTTGAACACCTCAGTGCTGTCGATCACCCAGGGAACCGTTTCGGTCCAATTCAACAGAGCCTTCTTGTCGCCACCGACACCAGCAAGAAGCACTGCTCCGGCAGGAGTACTCGTACCCATCACGGTCTGGCTCGCGTCTTTCATTTCCACTTTATACGAGAGCGATTGTACATCGGCAAGATTCACTTCCGTATCATGATAGGAGGCTTCCTGGCCTGAATAGACGGTGCTTTCCACCCCATCAAGGTTACGAATCAGGCGATAGGTATAAGGTTCAACGAATTGTGGGTCGATTTCCTGAGGTTTTATCCATTCAACCCGTATCGTGCCATTGAGCAGGTCCACCTCGTCGTTAGAGACGCGCGTCACCAGCGGTTGGTTATTCGGAATCATCACGCAGACCTCATTGCTCGGGCGGCTCTCGGCGCCATCGTTAAAGAGCGCCACCACACGATAGCAGTAATCCACTCCTTGTTCGAAGGCGGTTCCCCCATTGTCGTCGATATATGACGTAGCGTTGGCGGGGAGTTCGGCGATAAGCTGATAGCCAGGACGCACCCCCGTCTCACAATAATCCGGTTCGTATGGGTTGGATCCCATTCGGCGATACACACGGATCGCTTTGGCATTGGCACAATAGGCGTAGGGAGACCAGGAGAGTGGAGAGTGGAAAGTGGAAAGTGGAGAGTTTTCCAATACTAAGTTTTCAACAGCGGGGCCGATCACAGTGATATTGACTGCACGGACATTCGAGAGCGGGATGGGGAACGAGTCGTCTTTGGCATGGATAACCACCTGATATGGCATCTTACGGATGTGGTTGCATTGGGTTTGCCATGTGAACTCAAAGGCAGGGTTCAGGCCATGATCGGTAGGCGGTGTCATCACAGCTGGGCTGACAGCCAGTTGGAAAGGCGCGCCAGAAGCCTCCAAAGTCACTTGGTTGCCATCAGGATCAGAGCCGGTGACAACGAAATCAATCGTGCTACCTGCAACAACACAAGTGTCGCCAATCATATTAATTTGAGGTAGGTTGTTGTTACAGGCATTGATCAAGATCTGCATATCACGGATGACTGAGCCGATCTTCACGCCATGGCGCCACTCTTCGATGAGTATGGCCACGTTGTATTCTCCTTGAAGCATGGGGTTTTCCCATTGAAGCACGCCCGTGACGGAATCAATATCGAAAAGGTTTGACGCCTGGGGGTAGGCATATCCTGGGATGTCCTCTCCGTTGACGCCCTTGCAGGGCACTAGGCGATAGCTAAGGCTGTCTCCATCAGGGTCGTATGCCGAAGGGTTGTGGTAGAACGGTTTGCCCACACAGCCCTTGTCGACAGGTGGGTTGAGCAGTTGTACCGAGTTGTTGTAACCCAGGAAGGGGTTGACGACGAGTTCCGTTTCGATATACATGGGTACGCTGACAGAGTTAGGCACGTTGACCACGCCGTAGTTGCGGTCGGGGTCCTCCATGCTGATCACATAGGAGCCTGACGACGAGTAATTGTGAACCATACGATACACGTTTAAGGTATAGTCGTCGCCGAGGTTTTGGTAGACTACGCGCGGAACATAGTCTCCGAAGCCGTCGCCCCACATCACCAAGAGCGAGTCGCGTTGCATGCCTGCCAGACTGGGGGTGTAGGTATAACAGGTAAGCGTAAACTCGTATGTATTGCCGCCCTTCCACTCGTATGTGATCTCAGCGGCACGTTGATGGGTAGCCCATGCGGGCAACGCCAGCAAGAGCAGGAAAGCCATGAAAAAAAGTTTACGCATACAGTTATTTTTTGAATTGCAAAGGTAAACAATAATTATTTTTTTGGTAACTTTGCGATTTAAAAAAAAACATGGCATGGAACAAGTTTTACCCGATGATTACAACAAAGAGGAGCAGGAAGAGATACTGCGACGGTATCAGCATTTGCTGAGCGTCTGGAAAACACGGAAAGAGGCGCAAGACTTGCAGATGGTGGAGGAGGCTTTTTATTTCGCCGCCAATGCACACAGCAAGCAACGCCGCCGTTCGGGAGAGCCTTACATCTACCATCCCATCGCCGTGGCCACCATCGCGGCTGACGACATCGGGTTGGGCCGGACTTCCATCGTATGTGCCCTGCTTCACGATGTGGTGGAAGACACCGAATTCACGCTAGAGGATATCAGGCAGAAGTTCGGCGAAAAAGTTGAGGTCGTCATCGACGGGTTGACCAAGCTCGACAAGGTCGACGACGCGGAGAGCCTTCAGGCTGAGAACTTCAAGAAGATCATCAGCACCCTCAATCAGGATGTACGGGTGGTGCTCATCAAGTTGGCCGACAGATTGCACAACATGCGCACCTTGAGCTCCATGCCGCCGCACAAACAACTTAAAATCGCCTCGGAGACATCCTATATCTACGCTCCCCTCGCCTATCGTCTCGGACTTCATGCCATCAAGAACGAGTTGGAAGACCTTTCACTGAAATACCGTGACCCGGCGGTCTATGAGAGCATCAAGCGACAGATGGACGGCATCAGGGAGGAGAAAACAGAACAGTTGCGCCGTTTTCTGGGACCTGCCGAGGAAGCTTTCAAGAAACGCGGCATCGTGGTCCAGTCACAAATCATCGAGCGTTCCACCTACTCGATCTGGAAACGGATGCAGAAGAAACAACTCACCTTCGAGGAGTTGTATGGCAACTTCAACGTGAGGCTTATTACCGACTGTCCGCGCGACATGGAAAAGATCGAGTGTTGGAAGGTCTACGCCATCCTCACCGATGTCTACACCCCTAATGCAGCACGCCTAAAGGATTGGATCTCCAACCCGAAGATGAACGGTTACGAGTCGATCCATGCCCTTTTCATGAGCCACGAAGGCAACTGGGTAGAGGTGCAGATTCGCAGCAAGCGCATGAATGAGATTGACGAGAAAGGCTTTGCCGCCTATTGGCAATACCGCACCGACAACCAAGGGGAGAGCGGCTTCGACGAGTGGCTGAAACGCATAAACGATCTTCTTGGCTCAGAGAGCGATTCGACCATCGACTTTGTGGACACCTTCACCAACGATCTGTTTTCCGACGAGATCAAGGTGTTCACTCCGCAAGGCAAGGCCATCACGCTTCCCAAACACTCCACCGCACTCGACTTCGCCTACAGCATCCACTCCGAGATAGGCAACCATAGCATCGCCGCCCATGTGAACAACCAGTTGGTGCAACTCGACCACAAGCTCAAGACAGGGGACCAGGTGGAGATCATCACCTCAGAGGCGCAGCACCCGCAGGAAAAATGGTTCGAGTTCCTCAACACCGCCTTCGCCAAGTCGAAACTCAAAGCCGGCATCAAGGAATACCGCCGCGGTTTCCGTGAGAAGGGCGAAGAGCTGTTCAACGACATCATGAAAAAACTCGGGTTGGAGCCGTCCAAAGCCAACCGCGCCAAGGTGATGGAGTCGCAACGCCTTACCAGTGCCGTGGATTTCTTCTATCTTATAAGCCAAGGGAAAATCACAGAACACCATATAACCAGAATCCTGAAACCCCAAAGCAGCAGTAGCGGAAGTTTCTTGAAACGCCTTACCTTCGGACTGATTGGCGGTGACTCGAAAGAAGACATCGACGCTTTGGGACTGTCGGGCGATTTCGACTTCAACGTGGCCACCTGCTGCAACCCCATCCCTGGCGACGAGGTGGTAGCCTTCAATTTCCCCGGCGAGCCTCTGCAGATTCACCGTTCGGACTGTCCCAAAGCCATCAACATGATGTCGCATTTCGGCAACAACATCGTCAAGGCCAAATGGCAGCCCAAGAGTGAGATCGCCTTCCTGGCTACACTAAAGATCACCGCTATCGACAACGTAGGGTTGCTCAACAAGATGACCGACCTACTATCGAACCAGATGAAACTCAACCTTCATTCCTTGCAGATGGAGTCGAAGCAAGACATCGTGGAAGCCGCCATCTCTGTCTATGTGCACAGCACAACGGAACTCAACTTGCTCGTCGAGAAACTCAGCAAAATGAAGGAAGTCAAAAAAGTTGTACGCGTAAAACTGTCATGAAAGATAACAACGAAAGCATCGCACTGACTGTCAGAAAGATATTCACTGAATACCTTCAAGACCACAATCTACGCAAGACCCCGGAGCGGTTTGCCATACTCCAAGAGATCTACTCTTCAAACGGCCATTTCGACATTGAGGATCTTTACAACCGGATGAAAGATCGAAAATACAGGGTAAGCCGCGCCACACTATACAACACCATCGAGTTACTGCTCGACTGCAACTTGGTGATCAAGCACCAGTTCGGGCACAATTGCGCCCAGTACGAACGCTCGTACAAGTTCCGCCAGCACGACCACTTTGTGGATTTGGAGACAGGACAAGTGATGGAATACTGCGACCCAAGGCTGCTGGAGATCCAGAAGACCATCGAAGAGGAACTTGGGGTGGAGATAACGCATCATTCATTGATTTTTTATGGACACAAAAGAAAAGATAAGAATTAATAGATAAAAGATAAAAGTTCAAAGATGAATCAAAATAAGATAGACATCCTATTAGGATTACAATGGGGTGATGAAGGCAAAGGCAAGGTTGTCGATGCCCTCACTCCAAATTACGACATTGTAGCTCGTTTTCAGGGTGGCCCCAATGCCGGTCACACCATTGAGTTTGAAGGCAAGAAGTTCGTGTTGCACAACATCCCTTCAGGGGTGTTAACACCCGGCTGCGTCAACCTCATTGGCAACGGTGTCATCATCGACCCACATATTTTAAAGGGTGAGATCGAGAACCTGAGCAAGGCAGGATTCGACTTGCGTCAGACCCTTCTGATTGCCAATCGCGCTCACCTGATTCTGCCCAGCCACCGCGCCTTGGATGCGGCCAACGAGAAGGCTCTCGGCAAGATGAAGGTAGGCACAACATTGAAAGGCATCGGTCCTACCTATACCGACAAGACCGCTCGAAAAGGCCTGCGCATCGGCGACATAGCCAGTCCCGACTTCCGCGGGCGCTACGATGTGCTGAAGCAGCACCACCTACGTCAAATGGCTGCCGTTGACTTTGATTTAAACGGATTACAGCTCGACGGCATGGGCTTTGAAGAGTACGAAAAGCTTTGGTTTGAAGGGGTAGAATACCTGAAGCAGTTCCAGTTTGTCGATAGCGAATACTACCTTAACGACGCTCTTGACGCTGGCAAGAAAGTCTTGGCCGAAGGTGCTCAGGGCTCGATGCTCGATGTGGATTTCGGCAGCTATCCTTTCGTCACCTCCTCCAATGTGATTGCCGCCGGCGTCTGTTCCGGTCTGGGCGTGGCCCCAAGCAGGATCGGAAGGGTGTATGGCATCTTCAAGGCATACTGCACCAGGGTTGGCACTGGCCCCTTCCCTACCGAGTTGTTCGATGCCACCGGTGAGACCCTTCGTCAGAACGGGCACGAGTTCGGCGCCACCACCGGTCGTCCTCGTCGTTGCGGCTGGCTCGACCTGCCCGCATTGAAATATGCCGTGATGCTCAGCGGCGTCACCGACCTGATGATGATGAAATCAGACGTGATGGACGATTTCGAGACCATCAAGGTCGCCATAGCCTATCGCTACAACGGAGTCGAAACCAAACACCTGCCTTTTGCCGCCTGCACCGAGACCATGGAACCCGTCTACACCGAACTGGAAGGCTGGAGACAGAAGATAGGAGACAGAAGTAAGAACCAAGAAACAAGCATTCCGGAAAAATTGGAAGCCTATATCAAGTTTATTGAAGATTACGTTGGGGTGCCCATCAAGTTCGTTTCGTACGGGCCTGATAGGACGGAAAATATTGTTAGGGAGTGAAGATTTAGAATTTAGAATATAGAATTTAGAGATATCATGATCATATTAGAGAAACCGTATGTATCGGCGCCGTTGGTCGCTTACCTTGAAGAGAAACAGATTCCAGTTTTGCGCAACGACATGGCCGATGTGCTGACCAAACAAGGCCACAGGCTTAACCTTTTGAGCGACAACCAGTTCGTTGAACATTACCAACAGAGCGGCAAGCTTTATGCCGTATCGGAAAACGCCTTGGTGTGGCTATATGCCCAGTTGCCAGAGTCGGAGTTGGTAAAGAAAGTCAAGATCTTGAAAGACAAGGCAGCCTTTAGACGGATCTGCCAGCAGATCTATCCCGACTTCTATTACAAAGAGGTGGAGATGAAATCCCTCCATAGTATTAATCCCGATGAATTGCCCCTTCCGTTGGTGTTGAAGCCCTCTGTCGGATTTCTCAGCGTTGGGGTTTACATCGTGCGCAGCAAGGAAGAATGGCAGGCCGCCTTGGACGACATCGACAAGAACTTCGCCAAGCAATGCGCTGTGTTTCCTGAGACCGTGGTCCGCAGCGAAAACTTTGTGCTGGAACAGTTCATCGAAGGAGAGGAATATGCTGTTGACGCCTATTACGATGCCGACGGCAAGCCCAACATCATCAATATTTTCCACCATATCTTCAAGGACGAGACTGACGTGAGCGACCGCCTCTATTGCATGAGCAAACAAATCTTCGAAACCAACTATCCTGCTTTCAACCAGTTCTGCATCGACTTGAATGGTGTGCTCGGACTCAAGAACTTCCCGATGCACGTGGAGTTCCGTGTGGACAAACATTCAGGAAGGGCCATCCCTATCGAGGTGAACCCCTTACGTTTCGCCGGCATGTGCCTGAACGACCTCACCCGTCACACCTGTGGACTGCTGCCAGTGAAGGCCTTCTTCGAGGGCAGCCATCCCGATTATGCCACCATGTGGAAAGGCATTGAGGAAGATGTGTTCAGCTTTGTGGTGTTGGACAAGCCATACGAGACCACAAGGCCATTGGATTTTGAGGCCATCAAGAAGCACTTCCATGGAGTGCTGGAAACCCGCGACATCCAGAACCCTGCAATGAGCATCTGGGGGTTCCTGTTCACCAAGACCGACCCGGCCCACCACGAAGAGCTGCAAGAGATTTTACACTCCACCTTAGAGGAGTTTATTGCATAAATGATTATCTTTGCCGAAAAACATCGGCATCATGAGAATTCATACTTTCTTTTCACTGGTCATCGCAGCGCTGTTATTGACTGGCTGCGGCGAAGAAAACAACCAGAAAGACTTTACCGAGGAAGCGGCCTTGGAGTTTCTTTACAACTATTTGCCGCTTGGCGACAGCGTTGACTACACGGAGGATTATTACCGAGAGTGCATCCATTATGCTTTCTTGGCCAAGGAAGAATTGCCTTGGGGAAAAGACATTCCGGAAAGGGAGTTCAAGCATTTTGTATTGCCTCCAAGGGTGAACAATGAGAACCTCGACCGGTTTAGAGCCACCTATTATGAGGAGCTGAGAGACCGAGTACAAGGCCTTTCTTTGTATGACGCGGTGTTGGAAGTGAACCACTGGTGCCACGAGCATGTGAATTACAAAGGATCCGACAGCCGCACCTCCGCACCCATGGCCACCATCAAGACCTCATGGGGGCGATGCGGCGAAGAATCCACCCTGCTGGTCACGGCTTTGCGCACCGTTGGCATTCCTGCCCGGCAAGTCTATACCCCACGTTGGGCCCATTGCGACGACAACCATGCCTGGGTGGAGGCTTGGGTGGATGGCAGCTGGCATTTCTTGGGCGCCTGCGAGCCCGAACCCGTGCTTGACTTAGGATGGTTCAATGAGCCCGCCTCAAGGACCCTGCTCCTCCACACAAGGGTGTTCGGCGACTACGACGGACCGGAGGAGGTCATCAGCCGCAACCCTTACTACACTGAGATTAATGTAGTCGATCAGTACGGGGAGACGGCCAGGACCACTTTCACCGTGGTGAACGCCGACAAACAACCGCAGCCTGGCATTACGGTGGAATTCAAGATTTACAATTATGCCGAGTTCTGCACCGTGGTGCGAAAGACCACCGACGAAAAAGGACAGACGTGGATCACCACCGGTTTGGGATGCATGATGGCCTACGCCGCCAAAGACGGAATGTATGGGTTCCAAGTCTTCAAAGGCGGCGAGCAAGAGGAGGTGACCATTGTTTTGGACCATCAAGAAGGCTGCGATGACAGTTTTGAGTTCAACATGATACCTCCTGCCCCATCTGCCAACATCCCCGAAGTAACCCCTGAAATGCGTGCCGAAAACGACCGCCGCATCAATTGCGAGGACTCCATAAGAAACGCCTATATCGCCGACTGCAAGAAAGCCCAGCAGGAGATCATCATGAGCACGGGAAACAAGACCTTGTGCAAGATTTACGAAAAGACATGGGGCAATTACCAAACTATTGCCGACTTCGTGAGATACGCACAAGAGCAAGGCATGGAAGTAAAAGCAGTGAACCTATTGCAAAACATCACCGACAAAGACCTTCGTGACATCGACCTTGACGTGTTGAAAGACCATCTCAACAACACACCCGACCTCACCTCGTCCATCGTCTCCATGCCTCCTGAGCACTATGCGCAATACATCCTCAGTCCCCGCATCAGCAATGAAATGATCGTCCCTTGGCGAAAGACCCTCACCGGTTTTTTCCCTGAAGAAGAAAAAGCAAAATACCATGGGAGCCCTGCTTTATTGGTAGAATGGGTGAAACAGAACATCGAGATCAACGACGACCTGAACCCGCAACGCACCCCCATCTCGCCCCTAGGCGTTTTGAATGTAAGAAAAGCCGATCGCCATTCACGCGACATCTTCTTCGTGGCCATGGCCCGCAGCATGGGCATCGCCGCACAAATCAACCCCGTAAACGGCAATGTGCAATACTACTGCGACAACCAATGGGTCAACGCTGATTTCGAAGCTACTGAGACCAAACACAATGCAACGGGGTATCTAGATCTGCAATACAAGCCCATTCCTTCCATTGCTGACCCTAAGTATTATACCCATTTCAGCATCAAGAAGTACAATGGCAGCAGCTTTACACTGCTAGCCTACGACGCCAAAGACCCCGGCATCGACGATGGCATGCTCCTGTCCTCTTTCGACCATCCCACCCCCTTGGATGAAGGCTTTTACATCCTCACCACGGGAACCCGTATGGAAGATGGTACCGCCTTGACCCATAGCGAGTTCTTTACCATCAAGGCTGGAAAGACCACCAAGGTGAATCTCGTGCTTCGTCAACCTCAAGCCACCGTTGAAGTCCTTGGTCTGCTCCACACCAAGCCCGAGTTCGTGGAGGAGGATGGTGTCTACATTCTAGGCTACCTTGACCAGGGCAGCGAGCCAACCACCCATGCCATGCAGGACATCGCCACTTTCCGCAAGGACTTTGAGGCCATCGGCATCCCGATGTTTTTCGCTTTCGAAAGCGACGACGAATTCGAGAAATTTTTGTTAAAAGATTTTAACGATATACCAGACAATGTCACACCTTATATCGATGAGGACGGGCATCTCTGGAAAGACATCTCTGAAAGCCTGAAAATCAACGGGAAAGCGTTACCTCTTTTCATCGTCGTGAACGGCAGCAACGAGGTGGTGTTTTTAAAACAGGGCTATACGATAGGCTTGGGAGAACAATTATTGAAGTTTGCCAGATAGGCCAAGTTCGTTATGGACAAGAGGGGGGGGGAATAAAAAGCGTGGGAATCCAAACTCTTGCTTACCCTGCTCTTAAGGCTCTCGCATCGCCCATCGTCTACGGATAAGCAATGCCGAAGCCCACGCTGTATTTTGAATACAACATGAACGTCAACCATTGCTTTACCTTGCGGACGATGTTTTTGAATTTGCGAGATTCCAAGAGCCGCAGATAAAACGTCAGTTCAACGTTTTCAGTAAGTTCATTGTCTCGACCTTTACCCGTGAGGGCTTCGGCTTGACGGAACAAAAATACAACACTTTTGCATTTCTCGCAAGTGAAAAAGACAAAAAAGTCGACCCACCCAGGATTCAGGGTGGGTCGACTCATATTTATCCAGTGTTATACTGGGATGAGTATCAGAGCTTACGTGCGACTTCTTTCTCGGTATAGCCCTCGATGATGTCGCCGACTTTGATATCGTTGAAGTTCTCGATGTTCAAGCCGCAGTCCATGCCGGCGGGCACCTCCTTCACATCGTCCTTGAAGCGTTTCAGGGAGCCGAGCGTGCCGGTGTAAATCACGATGCCGTCGCGGATGATACGGATCTTCGTGTTACGGGTGATCTTGCCGTCCAGGACCATGCAGCCTGCGATGGTGCCGACCTTGCTGATCTTGAAGGTCTCGCGGATCTCGAGGTTGCAGGTGACCACTTCCTCGATCTCGGGGGCGAGCATGCCTTCGATAGCGGCTTTGATCTCTTCGATGGCTGTGTAGATGATGGAATAGATGCGGATATCGATCTTTTCCTGTTCAGCCAGCTTGCGTGCTTGCACGGTAGGACGCACGTTGAAGCCCACGATGACGGCGTTGGAAGCCGAGGCCAACATGATGTCGGACTCACTGATGGCACCCACTGACTTGTGGATGACATTGACTTGCACCTCTTCGGTGGAAAGCTTGAGCAGGGAGTCGGACAGAGCCTCCACGGAGCCGTCCACGTCGGCCTTGACGATGATGTTGAGCTCCTTGAAGTCGCCGATGGCGATACGGCGTCCGATTTCGTCCAAAGTGATGTGCGGGCTGGTACGGCGGGCTTGTTCGCGTTGCAGTTGTTCACGGCGAGTGGCGATGTCCTTCACCTCACGCTCGTCGGTCATCACATTGAAGGTGTCGCCAGGTTGCGGGGCGCCGTTGAGACCGAGCAGCAGCACCGGTGTGGATGGGCCTGCCTCTTTGATCTTCTGGTTGTGGTCGTTGAACATGGCTTTCACCTTGCCGAAGTTGGTACCTGCCAGCACCATGTCGCCGATGCGGAGGGTGCCGTTCTGTACCAGGATCTTGGCCACAAAGCCACGGCCTTTGTCGAGGGCCGATTCGATGACGGTGCCTTTGGCCAGACGGTTGGGGTTGGCTTTCAGGTCGAGGAACTCGGCCTCGAGCAGCACCTTTTCGAGCAGTTCTTCCACGTTGAGACCAGTCTTGGCGGCGATTTCCTGTTCCTGGTACTTACCGCCCCAGCTCTCGACGAGGATGTTCATCTTGGAAAGTTGTTCACGGATCTTGTCGGGGTTAGCGGTAGGCTTATCGATCTTGTTGAGGGCGAACACGATGGGGACTCCGGCAGCTTGGGCGTGGTTGATGGCCTCGACGGTCTGTGGCATCACGTTGTCGTCGGTGGCGATGACGATGATGGCGACGTCGGTCATCTTGGCACCACGGGCACGCATGGCGGTGAAGGCCTCATGGCCAGGGGTGTCGAGGAAGGTGATCTTCTTGCCGCTGGAGGTGGTCACCTCGTAGGCACCGATGTGCTGGGTGATACCGCCAGCCTCGCCTGCAACGACGTTGGTGTTACGGATATAGTCGAGGAGTTTGGTCTTACCGTGGTCGACGTGACCCATGACGGTGACGACGGGAGCGCGGGGCACCAGATCTTCCTCGCGGTCCACCTCTTCGGTCTCGGCGATGGCTTCTTGAACGTCGGCGCTCACGAAGTCAACTTGATAGCCGAACTCGCTTGCCACGACCGACAGGGCTTCGGCGTCGAGACGCTGGTTGATGGACACGGGCATACCCAGACCCATGCAGGTGGCGATGACTTTGGTCACTGGGACACCCATCATCACGGCCAGGTCGTTGGCGGTAACGAACTCAGTCACCTTCAGGACGGATTGTTCCTCCTGTTGGCGCAGTTGTTCCTCCATCATGCTGCCAGCCACCTGTTGGCGTTTCTCACGACGGTGTTTCGAGGTCTTCGACTTACCCATGGGTGACAGGCGTGCCAGGGTGTCTCTGATCTGCTTCGACACTTCTTCGTCGGACAGTTCGACTTTCTCTTCTTGTTTGGGCTGTTGTTTGCCCTTATCCTTTTTAGGTTTCTGTTTGCCTTGAGGTTGTTCTGAGGGTTTTCCGCTACCGTTTTCAGGCTTTCCGCTGATACGTTTGCGTTTTTTCTTCTTTCCGTCTCCGCCTTCAGAAGAGGCCACCGGCTGTTGCTTGGAGCGTTTGCGTTCTTCAGGAAGTTCGATCTTGTCGAGGATCTTAGGGCCTTCGAGTTTCTGAACCTCGGTCTTGATGAACTTCGGTTCGGCAGGTTGTTCGGGTTTCTTAGGCTCCGGTTTTTTCTCTTCAGGCTTCTTGGGTTCCGGTTTTTTCGGTTCCGGTTTTCTTTCCTCTTTTTTCTTCGGTTCCTGTTTCTTGGGCTCTTGGCCTTCGGATTTCTGGCCTTTATCTTCTTTCTTTTTGTCTTTTTTCTTAGGGTTGAGGCTCTCAAGGTCGATTTTACCCACCACTTTAATGGTGCCTTCGGGAATCGGTTCTTCCTTTACGGGTTCCTCTTTCACAGGTTCCGGTTCTGTCTCTTCGGGTTTGGCAGGTTCCGGTTTAGGTGTGGTCTCTTTGGCCGGTTCGGGTTTCGTTTCCTTGGCCGGTTTGGGTGTGGAGGGGCTGATGGTGGTGGTACGAATCACCACTTCGGCATCCTCATCTTCCTCTTGGGAGCCTGAGGTCTGCGGGGTTGAGTCAACCGACACCGAGCCACCTTTGTAGGAGAGGTCGCCAAGTTTCTTAGCTTCATTCTTCACTTCACGCTCACCTTGGTATTCCTTGACGAGCAGTGCATACATCTCGGCGGTGAGTTTCGTGTTGGGCGATGAATCCACTTGGAATCCCTTCTTGGCAAGGAAATCCAGGATGGTGCCCATGCCCACGTTGAACTCTTTGGCCGCTTTCGACAGTCTAATGGTAAAATTTGAATCTTCTGACATGGTTTCCTCCTTCTTTAGTTATCGTTTTCGAATTCAGCCTTGAGGACACGGAACACGTTGTTGACGGTTTCGATCTCCAGGTCGGCGCGGCGGGCCACTTCCTCGGGGGTGATGGCCAGCACTTGTTTGGCGGTGTCGCAGCCGATGCCTTCGAGGGCGTCGATGATCCACTGTTCGATCTCGTCGTTGAACTCTTGGAGGTCAACGTCTTCCTCGTCGGGGGTGATCTCGCTGTTGCGATACACGTCGATGTTATAACCCGTCAGTTTGCCTGCGAGTTTGATGTTATATCCGCCTTTGCCGATGGCGAGGCTGACTTGGTCGGCATCCATATAGACATTGGCGAGCATGTTTTCATCGTCGAGGACCACGCTGGTGATTTTGGCGGGGCTAAGGGCGCGGGTGATGAAGAGCACCGGGTTGGTGGTCCAATTGATGACGTCGATATTCTCGTTGCGCAGTTCGCGGACGATGCCGTGGATACGGGAGCCCTTCATGCCGACGCAGGCGCCGACGGGGTCGATACGGTCGTCGTACGACTCAACGGCGATCTTGGCGCGCTGGCCAGGTTCACGGACGATCTTCTTAATGGTGATCAGGCCGTCGAAGACCTCGGGGACCTCGGCTTCGAACAGACGTTGCAGAAACACCTCAGAGGTACGCGAGAGGGTGATGACGGGTGAACCGTTGACGTTTTCGACGCTCTTCACGATGGCGCGGACGCTGTCACCTTTTTTATAAATATCCGACGGGATTTGTTCTGCGCGAGGCAGGATGAGTTCGATAGACTCGTCGTCAACAGCGACGATCTCGCGTTTCCACACGTGGTTGACTTCGGCGTTGATGATCTCGCCCACTTTATCCTTGTACTTTTGGAAGATGTTTTCCTTCTGGTACTCGCTGATCTTGGTCTGGAGGTTTTGGCGCAGGGCCAGGATGTCGCGGCGGCCAAAGCTCTCGATACGGAGGATCTCAGAGACCTCGTCGCCCACCTCGAAGTCGGGCTCGATGAGGATGGCGTCGGAGAGTTTGATCTGGCGGCGCGGGTCTTCCAAGGCGTCGTCTTCGACCACGGTGCGGTTATGGTAGATTTCGAAGTCGCCTTTGTCGACGTTGACGATGATATCGATGAAATCCTCGGTATCGGTGTCAAACTTCTTGTTCAGCATGCCTCTGAAAACGTCTTCGATAATACGCATCATGGCCTCACGGTCGATGTTTTTAAACTCCTTGAATTCGGAGAAAGTTTCAACTAATTTGTAATTTTCCATTATATATGTATTTAAAATATTATTGCAGGTTTGATTTCTGTGTTTTTACGATCCAGAAGCAGGTTGACGGGCTCTTCGGCGGGTTTCTTTTTTGAAGACTTCTTGGGAGCGGGAGCTATTTCAACCTTCTCGGTGTTGAAGCTCACGAGTTTACCTTGGAGTTTGCCCTGTTCCTTGTTCTTCACTTCCACGTCCTTGCCGACATACTTTTGCAGTTGACGGTCGAGTTTCAGGGCGCCGCTGAGTCCCCAAGAAAGCACGCTCAGTTCGAAATCCTCGGCATCGCGGTCCATCTTGCTTTCGACATAACGGCTCACGGCCACACATTGGTCGATGTTCACCGCTGTATCGGAGTCGATAAAGACTTCGATGACGTTGGAGGGTTTGACTTTTACTTCCACCAGAAACAGGTCGGTATCCTGTATGGATTCTTCAACTAATTTCGATATTTGTTCTTTATTAATCATTTTCTACTCTCAGGACCACAGGGCGTTGCCCTGTGGCCATTTGCTTTTGCCCCTACGGGGCGGTTTTTAACAATAAAAAAACCTGTTACATTCGTAGCAGGTTTTCCATTTCCACACTAAGTTGTCGAGCAAGGATTCGAACCTTGACAGGCAGAACCAAAATCTGCAGTGCTGCCATTACACCACTCGACACCTTCATTCGATTGAATGCGGGTGCAAAGATACGGCTTTTTTTGTTATCTGCAAGTATTTTTTTGATATTTTTTGTATTTTTGCACTTTCAATAAACGCAACTATGAATTTCAAGAAACTGAACAACATCATCGGGTGGTCGGTGGGTATCATCGCCACGGCAGTATATTTCATCACTATGGAACCAACGGTAAGTTGGTGGGACTGTGGAGAGTACATCTCCACCTCATATAAACTGCAAGTGGGGCACCCGCCTGGGGCACCTTTGTTCCAGTTGATTGCCAGGTTCTTCACCTTGTTTGCATTCGGCGATGTCACCAAGGTGGCCATGATGGTCAACGCGATGTCGGCCATTTGCAGTGGGCTGACCATTACTTTTCTGTTTTGGAGCATCACGATGATTGCCCGCAAGCTATGGATGAAAGAAGGAGAAGACGCTCCGACGAGAAACAAGATTGGCGTGTTGGTCGCCGCTTTTGTCGGCGCCATGGCCTACACCTTCACCGAGTCGTTCTGGTTCAACGCTGTAGAAGGCGAGGTCTACGCCATGTCATCGTTCTTCACAGCCGTCACTTTCTGGGCTATCTTGAAGTGGGAGCGGGTGGCTGACGAGCCTGACAGCAGCAAGTGGATTATCTTGATCGCATATCTCATCGGTCTTTCCATTGGCGTGCACTTGCTCAACCTGTTGTGCATCCCCGCATTCGTGTATGTAGTGTATTTCAAGAAATGGCCCAAGACCACCTTCAAGGGATTCCTGGTGGCTGGCTTGGTGTCATTGGCACTGCTATGGCTGCTCAACATGTTCCTCATCCCCCAGATTGTAAACCTCGCCGGCAAGTTCGAGCTGTTTTTCGTAAACAGCCTTGGAGCCCCGTTCAACCTGGGAACCATCATCTATTTCGCCCTGTTGATCGGTCTCATCGTATGGGGGATCATGTTCACTACCAAACGCAAAAAAGTCATCGGCAATATCGCCGTTCTTTCGTTCATGTTCATCCTGATTGGTTATTCTTCGTTCTTCATGCTGGTGATCCGCGCCAACACGAATACACCTATTAATGAAAATGAACCCAAGGACGCCCTGTCGATGCTCTCCTATCTTAACCGTGAGCAATACGGTTCTTGGCCTTTGCTTTATGGGGCCTATTACAACGCACCCGTTGCCAAAGGTATCGACGGCAAGCCCATCTATGTGAAAGACAAGGAAAAAGGTCGTTACGTCATCACTGACGACAAGAGACTCGCCGTGGCCGAATACGCACCTGAGATGAAGACCCTGTTCCCTCGCATGTGGAGCAACCAGCCGAAGCACGTCTCAATGTATGAGACCTACCGCAAGAACCGCCGTGGCGTGATTACCGGAAACAAAGTCTCGACGCGCACCATCGACGGCACCATGCAGGTGGTCAACAAACCCACCTTCGGGCAGAACCTCAAGTTCTTTGTCAGCTATCAGTGCAACTGGATGTACTGGCGCTATTTCATGTGGAACTTTGTAGGCCGTCAGAACGACATTGAAAGCCAAGGCGAGTTGGAGCACGGCAACTGGATCAGCGGCATCAACTTCATCGACAGCGCCCGTCTCGGCGACCAGAAGAACATCCCTGACGCTTTGAAGAACCCAGGACGCACGACATACTATTTCTTGCCCCTCATCTTGGGACTTTGTGGCTTGTTCTGGCTGTTGCGCAAGGACTTGAAGTCGAGCTGGATCATCTTCCTTCTGTTTGTCTTGACTGGCATCGCCATCGTTGTATATCTGAACCAGACTCCTTACCAGCCTCGTGAACGCGACTACTCCTATGCCGGATCGTTCTACGCCTTCGCCATCTGGATTGGCCTTGGCGTGCTGGCCATCACCGACTGGATTGAGCGGCTCACCAAGAGCAAGAACCTGGTGACCACCGTGCTTGTCGGAGTGCTGTGTTTTGTCGCCGTTCCTTGTCTCATGGCCTCGCAAGGCTGGGACGAGCACAATCGTGGTGGCAAGACCTCAGCGCACGACTGGGCCAGGATGTACTTGGCACAGCTGCCGCCCAACGCGGTCATCTTCACCCGAGGCGACAACGACACCTTCCCCTTGTGGTATATCCAAGAGGTGGAGGGCTTCCGCACCGATGTCCGCGTGGTGAACTACATGCTCTCCGGAGGCTATTGGTATGCCCACCAGATGGGACGCAAGGTGTACGACTCTGAACGTCTGCCACTGACATTGAGTCCCAAAGAATACGACAACGGTGTCAACGAGTCGATCAAGGTGAACGAGGAAGAAAGCCTGAAAGGCAAGTACGTGGAGCTGAAAGACGTCATCGATTTCATCCACAACCCCAAGACGGTACTCAGATACACCAACGGCTCCACCACCCACTATCTCCCTGTCCGCACCCTGAAACTCACTGTCGACAAGGAAGCCTGTGTTCGCAACGGCATCGTTCCCGAGAGCATGAAAGACCAGATCGTGGACGAAATCCGTTGGGAGGTCAAGGACGGCTATGTATATAAGAACGGCCTGTTGCTGCTCGACTTCATGGCGTCGAACAATTGGGAACGTCCAGTGTATTTCACTTCGTTTAGCGACATGTCGAGTGTGCTCGGCATCGAAAAATACCTGCACATGGAAGGCCTCTCCTACCGTTTCATCCCTGTGGAGGCCGAAGACTACTACAAAGGCCTTGGCGGCGTTTACCGTGATGGCAGTTACGACTTGTTGGTGAACAAAGCCAAGTGGGGCAGCATGAACGAGGAGGGCGTAGTGCCCGACCGTGAGAGCGTCCGCAACGCCGAGTTCGCCCGCCAGTCATATGTGCGCCTTGCCCAGAGCCTCGTCAACCACCAGGAGTTTGACTCAGCTATCGTTGTCATGGACAAGTTCCAGGAGTTCTTCCCCAACGAGAAGTTCCCGTACGGGCTGCGTCTGTACCAGTTCGCCGAGATGTACTATCATTGCGGCGAGATGGAGAAAGGCGACGCCTTCATGCAAAAGCTGGTAAAGAACTGCTGCGACAAGGCAGAGTATTACGGCAACATGGAGCCTAAGTTCGTGGACTATTACACTGAGGACATTGACGAACAAATCAGCATTCTACACCAGATGCTGTCGGTAGCGAACCAGTTCAACCGTCAGGAGATGAAGGCGAAACTGGATCCCATCGTGAAGGATTACTTGCAAAAGTATTACTTGGAATAACGTAACGACCTTACGATCATCACGATGCCCAAGATGACGAATGGGACGCTGAGCCATTGTCCCATGTCGAAGACCATGTTTTTCTCAAAGGCGACCTGGACATTCTTCAGGAACTCGATGCCTATGCGGGATCCGAAGATAATGATCAGGAAAGTGCCGAACATGATTCCAGGTCGTTTGTCGCCCAAATCACGCTTGTAGTACATCCACAACAGCAACGCCATGGCCACCAGGCAGAAGAAAGCCTCATAAAGACCCGTGGGATGACATGGCAGGAGGTCTCCTTCAGGACCGAAAAACTGCTCATTGCCACGCACGAACACAAAGCCCCAGGGTAAGGTGGTGGGGGTGCCATAGATTTCGGAGTTGAACACATTGCCAAGACGTATCAAAGCACCGACCAAGCACACCGGGATGACAATGCGGTCGAGCAGCCATAGGTAGGTGATGTGCTGCTTTTCGCCTTTTTGTTTCTTTGTCGACTTGTTGAACCTACGCACATAGAGCCAAAGGCCTATCAGGATGCCTATGGCGCCTCCGTGACTGGCCAGACCGCCTTCCCAGACCTTGAGAATCTCAATGGGGTGCGGGAGATAATACTCAGGCTCATAAAACAGGCAATGACCCAAACGGGCACCGATGACTGTCGACAGCAACATATAAATAAGGAGTGAGTCCATCGACCAATCCGGCATCTTTTCCTTTTTATATACTTTGCTCATGAGCAGATATCCCAACAGGAAACCCACCGCCCAGCAGATGCCATACCAGCGGACTTGCAAGGGACCCAGTGAAAACGCCACTGGATCAACGTCCCAGAAGATGTAGTTCAGTACCATAGTCAGATTAATTTGTCGGCAAAAGTAAAGAATATTTCAAGAAAGCTGTAACTTTTTTATTTTTGGTGCGTCTTATTGGTGTTTTTCAGAACGAACAACATCAATAAATATTAAACGTATGAAAAAAGGAATTATTACAATGATGGCACTGATGCTCGGCATGTCGGGCATGATGGCCCAAGTCTCGGGCTTAATTGCCCCTAAAACTATGGTCGTGGCTGGTGCCGGTGACGTCACCCTCAAACAGGGTGAAACATTTGAAGTGAAATGTGACGGAGAGCCTTTCACCATCTCGAATGACGATAAAATCCTGCTCACCTCCTACAAAGACTATGAGATCACCCTTCCCACCTTGCAATCCATCCGTGTCACCGGTTCAGGCGACCTTAGGAGCGTCGGAACCCTGACGTTCCCTAACTTGAACATCGTCATTACTGGTGTGGGCGACGCCATCCTCGACGTTGACTGCGACACCATCAACGCCCTCCTGACTGGCGTCGGCGACTTGAACCTCACGGGACACTGCCGTTACTTCGAGGCTTCTGTCACTGGATTAGGCGATGTGAACATCGACAATTTCACCGCCGACTCTATCAACATCACCGAGACACGCAACAAGGAAATCAGCGTCACAAGACCCGAAGGACCCGTCAGACACGAGAGTTTGGTGTTCGACCCCAACTGGAGCGGTTTTGAGGCTGGGCTGAACATGCTCTTGGGACCAGGATCGGGAACGGAATTCACAGGAGAATACGCCCTGTTGGAGCAACGTCCAGGAAAAAGCTGGGTCTACGACTTCAACATCTCCGACATCGGAATGGCTTTCTCCCACTCTCACCGTGTCGGCATCTATACGGGTATCGGACTGAGTTGGAACACCTTCCGTTTCAACAGCCCAGTGCGCCTTGAAAAAGGTGATGACAAACTCATCTGCAACCTTATCGACGAATCGGTTGAAGGCCATGTCAGGAAGAGCAAGTTAGGCGTGCTCTATCTCCAGGCTCCCTTGATGATCGAGGTCAGGCCTACCCGCAAGTTCTTCTTCGCCTTCGGCGTGACTGGAGGCATCCGTATCGACGCTTGGAACAAGATCAAGTTTGAAGAGCTCAAGGTCAAGACCCACAAGGACTACTACATCAACCGCTTCAAGCTCGACGCCTCGTTGCGTGCCGGAAAAAACAACGGCCTTGGCTTCTTTGCCAACTTCAACCTCCTACCCTTCTTTGTGAAAGAGAAGGCTCAGGATGCACACTGCCTCAGCTTCGGCTTCAGCATCAATTTCTAAACATACCTTTTTTATAATGACGAAGGACGAATACAACAAGTGCGTTCAACACTTTTCAGACGGACTGTTCAGGTTCGTCCTTTCCAATATACGCAACCGCGAAATGGCCGAGGACATCGTGCAGGAGAGTTTCTTGAAAATATGGGAGCGATGCGACGCCATCCCCATGGAGAAAGCCAAGCCCTACCTTTTCACCACTGCCTACCACGCACTGATCGACCAGACACGGAAGAAAGAAAATACAGCCTTCGTCTCAGAGGAGGCTGCTTCTTTCATCAACGCACAAGGCGGGAACCCGCACTACCCCGACGTGCAGGAGGTGCTCCACCAAGCAATCGCCACCCTGCCTGAAGTTCAGGCTTCAGCCATCCTGCTTCGCGACTATGAAGGCTATTCATACGAGGAGATAGGACGCATACTGAACCTGAGCGAGTCGCAAGTGAAAGTCTATATCTTCAGGGGACGCACCGCCCTGAAAAACTATTTGAAAAGCATGGACAACTTAATTGATATCGAGTCATGAAAACAAATCTGGAAAACTACGAAGAACGCTTTGTGGACTACATGGAGGGGTTGCTCGACGCCAACGAGATGCGAGAAGTGGAAACTTTCGTGGCGCAGCATCCCGAGTTGGAGGAGGACTTCAAGCTGTTTTGCAGCACCAAGTTGGAACCCGACACCAATGTTGTCTATACCAAGAAAGAAAGTCTGATGAAAACGGGTACGGTGATTCGACCTCTGTTTGTGAGAGTCGTGGCCGCGGCTGCCTGTGTCGCATTGCTTATCAGTATCGGCATCCGGTTTCTGAAGCCGCATCAAAGCCTGGAACAGCAACCCATGTTGGCCGAACTCTCCCCCATCGCAGCCCAGCCTATCAGCGTACAACAAGACATTCAAGAGCTAAGGAAGAGTGACGTAAAACCCATGTCACCGCTAAAGAAGAGCTCAAGAACCGAACCAGTCGAAGCAATCACCGAACCAGTTGAAGCAATTGAGACCTTCGAGCCCATCGAACTGATCGCTGCCGTCCCTTCCGTTGAACCCAAGCCTTTGGAATGGAGCAACGACCTTGCCTACGACGACACCGAGATCAGGATGGACATGGAGTTGGGCGAGCGTCTTTCAATGATAGGTCCTCTCGCCGATGTGCCTTTTGACATCGATGTACGGGGGTCTCTCTTCGGCAATGTCGGCCAAGCCACCAAGGAACTGTACAGAAGGACTGCCAAGATGGTCATGGACGTGTATTACACGGCCGACTACCGCATCAATGAGGCGAAAGATCAGTTAGTGGCTTCCCGGTAAGTGTCGCTCGGCCGTTACGCTGTCGCCTTCCGTCAATTGCATGTTGATCGTGATGGTTTGTGGATCCGTGTTCCACAAGAACTCGCGGAGTCCTTCCACGTGGAACTTGTTGTTCTGGTTCGCTTTCATCGAGACCTTCGCTTTTTGTTCAAAAAGGCAAGCCCCATCCACATCGTTCACTGTGACTGTCAGCGTTCCATCGATATTACGCATCAAGTCTGACGTCACATATACTTGATAGTCCCTCCGATCCAGTGAAAGCAGCACGGGAGCGAAGAGGGTTTTCAGCTTTTCATGAAAAACTTTGGGGTTGCCATAATAGTCGATTGATGACCAAGAGGTCACCGGCCATGCATCGTTGAGTTGCCAATAGAGGGTACCCATGTTGTATGGTTTGGCTGTACGGTGCGCCTCAATGGCGATCTCCATGCCGTAGGCTTGCGACAGTTGGCTCAGATACACATATTCTTCAAAGTCTTTTGGCTGGGCTTCGGGATAATACCGTTGGATGAAGTCATCGATCAGTTGGGTACCACGGGCATGTTTCTGGTGTGCCGCAATCACTTTGGCATCTTTCGAAAGCGGTTCGCCTTGGGCTATCTTCTCCAAAGTGGAGTAATCGGGATAGCTCTGATAGCCATATTCGCTATTGAATCGGCCCACTTTCTCACGATACATCTCGTATGGTTGTTCTCCCCACCACACGCCCCAGTAATGCACATCGCCTTGGGTCAAGCTTTCGGGTCGTCCCCAGCCTTTCGAAGGCGAGCTCGGCCAATAGGGACGGGTGCCGTCAAAAATCTCGACCACATTGGGCAGGATGGTCTCAAAGAGGCGGTCATAACCGGCTTTGATGGCTTGGTCGTCCTCTTCCGACCAGTCCAAGGACTGTTGCCAGCCCCAGTTGTAATAGCCTTCAGAAATCTCATTGCCACCGCACCACAGGCCCAGTGAGGGATGCGATGCCAGGCGTTTCACCTGCTCCAAGGCTTCGATCTTGGCATTTTCAAGGAAAGCCTCGTCGTAAGGGTACATCGTGCCGGCATACATGAAGTCCTCCCAGACCAAGATGCCCAAGGTGTCGCAGATATTGAAGAAGTCGTCGGAGGGATAGATGCCTCCACCCCAGACACGCAGCATATTGAAATGCGCTTCTTGGGCCATTTTTAGGAGCTTTTGGGTGTTTTCGGGCTTGATCCAGGTCTCTATCATCTCTTCGGGAACGTAGTTGGCTCCTTTGGCATACATAGGCACTCCGTTCACCTTAAAATAGAAAGAGAATCCTTTTGCGTCGGGTTCCTGAACGATTTGGACTGTCTTGACACCCGTTTTTATCTGTTTTGAGTCCAATATCTTATCTGATGATTTCAATCGGATTTCAAAATCATAGAGGTATTGCTCACCCATCTCGTTAGGCCACCAAAGCCGGGGATTCTCAATGGTGAAACTGAACATTTTATGTTGGTTACCTTGATCGGCCTGAAGTGGAAACTTTTGGAGCACTTTACGGTTGCTAAGAATTTCAACCGTATAGTCGTCCGGGGCGGTGCTTTCCACATCGAGATGCAGTGTCAGTTTTGCCTGTTCTTCCTCAACCTCATTGGTGACGATGTAGGTGTTATCGAGTCTGGCGTTGGACCAGGCCACGAGACTCACAGGTTTCCAGATACCCACGTTTTTGTATTTAGGTGCCCAATCCCAACCATGTTGGTAAGGTGCTTTGCGGGTAACGGCGTATTTCTCAGGCAGAAGAGGTTGATGGTCGTTGTAAAGTGCTAGTTGGAGGCTGTCGTAACGTGGGAAGTCCAGCACCAAAAGGTTGTCTTGGTCTTTTAGCAGCGGCTTCACATCAGTTCTCCAGATACGGAATTGGTTGTCGGCATTAAACAGTTTCTGTCCATTGAGAGTCACTGACGCGTAGGTGTCGATGCCTTCAAACACCAGTTCCACCACGTCTTTTTCAAGCATCTTTTGATCCACGTTGAAATGGGTGGCGCAGGTCCATGGGTGATCGGAGATCCAAAGCAGAGTCTCTTCCACGGTGCCCAGATAAGGATGCGGAATCAGTCCGGCATCGTATAGGTTTTGTTGCACCACCGATGGCACATTGACCGGCAGATTAATATCCAGTGTGTCGCCCGTGAGGGTCCAGCCTTGTGACAAGGTTTGTTCGACGACGTTTTGATGTTTGGAGCAGGAAACAAAAAGAATGGTCAAAGAAAAGACAAGAATGATGTGACGCCAATCCCTCATAATTCCAAATTCTAAATTATTAATTTTCATCAAGGATTAATCAATTTCTCCATCTCATAGATGATGTCGTAATTCGACTCGGTCCAAACCATGGAGGCGCCTGTGGCGTCTTTTTGGTCGGGGTAGAGCTTTTCATTGAAACGAGGCACCCAGTGACCAAGCGAGGCATGAACATTGACCACCCCTGTCTGGTTGAGGATGTCCATCACGTTGGCGAGGTTGACGCCACCGCCAGGCATGATGGCGATACGGTCACCAAAACGCAGCTGCATCTCGGCAATCATCGGGATGCCTTCCTCGGCGGAAGGTTTGCCACCTGAGGTCAACACTTTGTCGAACCCCAACTCGATGATTTGTTCCATAGCCTCGAGAGGTTTCACGCAGGCGTCGATGGCGCGGTGGAAGGTAAACTTCATTCCCTCGCCTGCTTCCATCAAGGCATTCAAGGCTTCCAGATCAGGCATGCCTTCGTTGTTCAAGGCACCGATCACCACGCCTTCGAAACCCAGCTTCTTACAAAGCATGATGTCGGTCTTCATCTGGTCGACTTCCTCTTCGTCGTAGATATAGTTTCCAGGCCGGGGACGGATGAGCACCCTGATGGGGATGAAGGAGATGTCGATGGCCTTGGCCAAGGTTCCGAACGAAGGCGTAAGGCCGCCCACTTCGAGGGCTTCACAGAGTTCAACACATTGGGCGCAGCCATCCATGGCGTTGCGCAGACTTTTGATGCCATTGGCACAGATTTCGAGACGGATCATGATATTGGGTATTTTTTTGCAAAGATAATTATTGTTACTATTGCCTTGATGTAAAAGTAACCAAAAAATCAAGGCCAAAAACATCGGCCCACCGCACATCTCGCGGCAGGTTTTTCCTGCTTTTGTTTGATCTTCTTAAGAAAATGTGTATCTTTGCATTATCGATTTTTCAACAAAAGGTTCCCATGAGCAAGCAAACTCTAATGATGATTCAGCTTATAGCCGAGTACTTCAAAACTCAACCAGTATTGAAGGCATGGCTGTTTGGCTCGTATGCCAGAGGGGAACAACATCCTGACAGCGATGTGGATATTCTCGTTGTATTTGACCAAGAGAATGACAAGGGAGTCAGTTTGTTAAAGCATATTGGCATCGCCTTGGATTTGGAGGATCTATTAGGTAAGAAAGTTGATTTGATCACCGATGGCACCTTACTGCCTTTTGTCCGTGAATCGGCCGAAAAAGACAAGGTTTTGATTTATGAGAGAGCCAGTTAAAGACACGGCAAGGCTACTTCATATTCTTGAAGGAATCGACAATATCTATGAATTTGCCGACAGGAAAACCTTTGATCAGATAGAAAGCGACAAGATGTGTTTCTTTGCTATCGTTTACCAACTAGTCGTTATCGGCGAAGCTGCCAATATGTTGACCAAAGAATTTCGCGAAAAGCATCCCGAAACCCCTTGGCGAGAAATCGTCAGTATGCGAAACTTTATTGTTCATGGTTATAATGTTGTTGACAAAAAAGAAGTTTGGTCGGTGATTGAAAACGATTTGGGACCCTTGAAAACTCAGATAGAACAATATATCAGTGAACTAGATTGTGAATAAAACATAATAGGAAAAGAAAAGAAGTAATTATTAACATATTATAAAACAAAGCATTAGCTATTATTCGCATTCAAAACAAAAGCGTCGGAAACTATTTGGAAATAAACAATCAAAAATAATATCTGGTAGTCTTCCAACCGTCGGAAGAGCGTAAAATAAAGATACAATAGCGAACAAGAGGATAGCCATCTTATTGAAAAGACAATCGCCAGAGCCGGGAAAAAACCGTCACGGGCTAAAAAGGTGCAAGAAAAATATTACCTTTGCAGCCCCAAAACAATCAACGTGATTTATCCGGAACGCTTCGAACAGAAAATCGGTTTCAGCCATGTGAGGGAAGCCGTCAAAGGGCACTGTATCAGCGCCATGGGACTGGAACGTGTCGACCGGATGGAGTTCGGCAGCGACAAGGAAGCCATTGAACGGAGTCTCGACCAGACCGTGGAGTTCATGACATTGCTCCAAAACGGCGTGCCGTTCCCCGTGAGGGATTACCACGACCTGCGCGAGGCGTTCCAACATATCAGGATTCCTGGAACGAACATCAGTCTTGAGGACCTCTTTGCCTTGAAGCCCTCTTTGAACGCCTTGGGCTACATCCTTAAGTTCGGACAGAGCGATGCTCGTGAGGATTATCCGGAGTTATGCGCCCTCACCGACGGCATCATGGTGGAGCCGATTGTGTTCAGTGAAGCCAACCGCCTCGTTGACGACAAAGGAGAGATGCCCGACAACGCATCCCCTGAATTGGCCGAAATCCGCCGCGACATCCATCGAAAGTCGGGAGGTATCGAGCGGCGTATCCGGCAGATCATGAGCGATGCCAAGACCTCGGGCTGGGTCGATCCAAAGGCCGAGCTCACCATCCGTGATGGACGCATGGTCATACCTGTCCACGCCGGCGACAAACGTGCCATCAAAGGCTTCGTTCATGACGAGTCGGCGACGGGACAAACGGTGTATATCGAGCCCGCCGAGATTGTGGAGACCTCCAACGAGATTAAGGAGCTGGAATATGCCGAACGCCGCGAGATACAGCGTATCTTGACTCAGTTCACCGACTGCATCAGGCCTTCCCTACCCGACCTGCTAAAGGCTTGGGACCTGCTCGGACAGCTTGACTTCATCCGAGCCAAGGCGCTTTACGGCCAAAGCATCGGCGCCGTGAAGCCAGTCATCCGCGAAGCGTCCTGTTTTCGTTGGATCCAAGCCCGTCACCCCGTGCTGGAGCAGAAGCTCAAGGCTGAGGGGAAATACATCGTTCCCTTGGACCTCAATCTCGACGAAGGAAACCGCATCCTGGTCATCTCCGGTCCCAACGCCGGCGGCAAATCCGTCTGCCTCAAGACTACAGGACTTATCCAATACATGCTGCAATGCGGACTCTGCGTGCCCATGCACATCGACTCGGAATGTGGGCTGTTCGACAGTCTGTTTATCGACATCGGCGATGAGCAGAGCATCCTCGACGACCTCTCGACCTACAGCTCACATCTCCGCAACATGAAGGTGTTGCTCGAGAATGCCGACGAGCGTTCCCTGTTCCTCATCGATGAGTTCGGCACCGGCACAGAACCCCAGTTGGGCGGCGCCATCGCCGAGGCCATCCTTTTGGAGCTCAACAAGAAAAAGGTGTTTGGCATCGTCACCACACACTACGCCAACCTGAAACTGCTGGCCGACCATCACGAGGGTATTATTAATGGTGCCATGCTGTTCGACACCAAGTTCATGCAACCCATGTACATCATGGTCACCGGCAAGCCCGGGAGTTCGTTCGCCTTTGAGATTGCGCGGAAGATCGGCTTCCCCAAGGACATCCTTGACGAGGCCTCGCACATCACCGGCGAGCAGCACCTGAGATTCGAGCAACAGCTGCAGCAACTCGAAGTCGACAAGAAAGCCATCCGCAAGAAGGAGCGCGAGCTCCAGGTGGCCGACGCCTTACTGACCGAGGTGGTGGAAAAATACAAGAGACTGCTCAGCGAGTTGGAAGCCAAGAAGAAACAGCTGATGCGCGAAGCCGCAGCTGAGGCTCAGGAGCTCATCGACCGGGCCAACAGTCAGATCGAACGCACCATCCGCGAGATCAAGGAGGCGCAAGCTGAAAGGGAACGCACCAAGGAGGTACGTCAGCAACTGAGGAAGACCAAGGAGGAGATTGCCGAGACGGGGAAGAAAGCCACAGAGCCCAAGAAGCCCAAACCAGAGACCACGGGTGATTTGAAAGTCGGCGACACGGTGTGCATCGACGAGATGGAGATTGTAGGCGAGATTGTGGCCATCAGCGACACTGACGCAACCATTATGTTCGACACTGTGAAGTTGCGCACCACGCCCGACAAGCTCCGCAAGGTGAGTCGCGCCGAGGGCCGCAAAGTCCAACGCAAATGGCAGTCAGGAATCGCCGACGATCTCAGCGAGAAGGCTGAGCATTTCGATTTGACCTTGGATGTGAGAGGCAAACGTGCCGAGGAAGCCTTGGACACTGTAGCCAAGTACCTCGATGAGGCCAAGCTGTTGAGCATCAAGGAGGTAAGCATCCTTCACGGCAAAGGCAACGGCATTCTTCGCAAACTAATACGAGAATACTTAAGCCGCGACCACGATGTGGCCAGTTTTGCCGACGCCTCGTTGGAAACCGGAGGCGCGGGAATCACCAGGGTTCAATTAAAGTAACAGCCTATTCTTCTTCCCGCTTGCAACCCCATTTCACAGGATGGTAATAGTCATAGCCATGGCCCAAGCCGAAACGAGGGTCAAAATAGGCAAGGTTCCAGTTCTTGACCCAACCTGAAGGCTTGGACGGGGCTTCGCACAGGAAAGCAGGAGCCATGCAACTGCCGTCATTCTGACCACTAAGGATCAGCACTTCCTTGACACTCTTCGGAATGAAGATGCTTCTGACCTTGGTCAGGAAATCAAAGCAACCGTATCCCAAGGACACCACACCATCGGCAAGATAGATGTCACTCAGGTCGTGGCATGAGACAAATGCACTTCCTCCAATGGAAGCCGGACCCAACACCTTTACGCTTTGCAGCTGGTCACAGTAGGCAAAAGCATGGTCTCCTATCTCGACCACTTCAGGAGGCAGCACCAGACTACGAAGTGTATTACTGTGCGAGAAAAGATTGGCTCCAATACGGCTGACCCCTTCAGGAATCACCAAATTGGGGGTGTCATAAAAGTCATAGGCCTTCCCCTGAATCACCAAACGGCCGATGCAATTGGCAAGATAACAGGCGCTGTCAAACCATTCTTGAACGCTGCCTTCAAACTCCACATCAAGCTTAACGTGGCATTCGTCATAGTAGGTATCAATTGCGCTCCAATACCGCTCCACTCCGGCCCGAAGGGTGATCTTACGAAGCGAAGGCGCCGTAAGAAGCGATTGAAAATGCATTTCACGAACCTCTTCCGGAACAGTAAACTCTTCCACGTCGGGAATGCTCTTCAAAACACCGTCCTTAATCACAAGACCAACGTCCTCCGTAACCCAACTTAGGGTAATTTGGCCATTATGGACATGCTCACCATCTCCGTCATCATCGTTGATGGGGAAAGTATATTCCTTCCCAGGATCAAGCAGCCCCTTGAAAGCACAGCTGTTCGAGTTGTATTGGGGGCAGTCGACACCGACCACCATTTTCCCGTCAACGAAGCCCCAGACCTCAAACCAATTCCAGTAAACATCACCCTTGTAGTCATCCATCTTGAGGCGACAGGGAACGGTGCGGACATCTATCGTCCCAGAGCACGCAGGGGCATCCTCACCCCTCTTTGAAATGTTGAAAGAAACGACACAACCCCTGGGAACAGGCTCCGTGTTTTGATAATGGCTCGACCATTTCTTGTTGGGTTCAGGAACATATAGTTTCGCTTTGAGGGAGCGTTCGTCTTGTTTCCAAATCACCACTTCATGGTTGGGTTGGTCAAGAACGATTTCCTTGGGATTCAAACGGCCTTGAAGGCCTGTACTAACGGACAGGGTGAGGCTTCGATCGTTGATCTTCACTATTTTTACAGTCGGATCGCCATCAATAAATTCCATCCCCTCGTAAAGGTCTTCCTTGCTTTCATGACGCTTACGATACCATGGAGTATCCTTGCCTTCGGTTTCGTCGTCGATGTGAAGCCAACTCCAGAGGGCCGGAAACTCATTATGGTCGTAATAAACGGCGGCTTCCACTCCCGGAAGGCATTCCACCAAGTACTCTTTGTTCTCTGAAAGTCTCACCACATTGGTTCCGAGCATCAGCGAAAGTGAATAGTCACTCTTGGAGTAGACCTTAAGCGGACCGTTGGGCGTTTGCGCAATGGTGGAGCCGACAACGAGGGCTTTACGGGACACTATCTGTTCCTCGCCGCCCTCCAGCCGATAATGGAGTTCCTGCCAATGCGGCTGGATGTTACCGCTGAAGTAATTCCAGGCTTCGTTTACCGTAAACTTCCGTTCCTTCCCGGCTTCATCCACATAATCAATAACGGGATCGATGGAAACGCTCTCGAGACAGAACCTGCTTTCCTCGGAAAGGCCTTTCAGCAACGGCACGATCTGCTCCGCCTCGACGGTATGGTTTTCCTCATTCTTTTTCCAATTGAAACGGAGGTGAACATGGAAATACGCCAGAATCTCCTCTTCCTTATGTTGTTCCCGGAAGCAGGCACGGGTCATGTCAAGAACCTCCCAGAAGTTCCATCGTTCCAGTTCAGCCAAAATCTCATGAAATTGTTGGTCCATCATAACAAACTATTTTGCAGTGATTTATGTGTTATTTTCCGTTCTTGTCCCCAATAAGTTGGGAGATAAAAGTCATGACCACACCCAAAACCGAATTGGGTGTCAAAATAGGCGAGGTTCCAAACCTCGGACCAGCCCGAAGGCTTGGCAGGAGCCGCACAATAGAGCTTTGGCCGCCGATGGTCGTCCTCGTTACCTTGGCTACAGATACGCCCAACCGTCTCGACGCTCAATGGAATGAAGATGGATTCGACCTTGGCGAGACCGTCAAAGCAGCCCTCGGCCAATGAGACCACCCCATCCTCAAGATGGATGTCGGAAAGGACACTGCAATAACTGAAGGCTGAACTGCCGATGGCGGCAGGTCCCAACACCTTGACACGCTGCAACTTGGAGCAAAAAGCGAAAGCCTGAGGGCCTATCTCAGCCACTTCTCGGGGCATGACAACGCTCCTAAGCGTCTCGCTCCCACAAAAGAACTCCTTTCCGATACGGCTGACCCCTTCGGGGATTACCAGATCCTCGGCCTCATAAAAGTCATATTCCTTGCCTTGGATCAACAGACGGCCGATATGACCGGCGAGACAGGAGGCGCTGTCGAACCACTGTTGCAAAGCACCCTCATAAGCCACGTCAAGCTTGACATGAAGCTTCTTGTGGAACTCTTCAAGGGCGCTGCTGTATTGCGTCACCCCCGAATGGATGGTAATCTTGCGAAGCGAAGGAGCCGACAAAAGTGCCTGGTGATGTATTTCGCGGACCTCCTCGGGAAGGAGAAGTTCCTCCTGATCGGGGATGCTCTTCAACACACCATCCGTGATTTCAAGACCCACCTTCTCACACTCCCAGCCGATGGTCACCTGGCCGTCGTCTTCTTTTTCCCAATCCCTAAACTCGCCGATGGAAAAGGTGTATTGCCGACCAGGAGAGAGCAGGCCCCAGAAGACACATTTGTCACGGTCTTCCTTGGGATTGCCCATGCCAACAACCATCTTTCCATTGATAAAGCCCCACACATAGGGCCAATTGTAGATGACCCCTTTGCCGTGGTTGTTGTAGTTCTCGGGCCTGAGCTGGCCGGGAAGCATGCGAATGGCTTTCGTTTCCCTGCGTTCATGAATCTGCTCACCGCTCTTCATGAGGCTATAGGTGACCATGCTACCTTCCGGTATAGGATCCGATTGGAAACGATACGATTCGTCCTTGTCGGGTTCAGGGACATATAGTTTTGCCTTGAGGCTGCGTTTTCCTTTCTGCCAAATGACGACTTCCCTGTTGGGCTGATCGAGAGCAACAATCTCTGAATGAAGAAAGTATCGCACCAATAGCGTTACCTTTTCGTCCTTGATTTCCAAGATTCTGACCATGGGATCCTCTTGGATGCTTCCCATGTTTTTGACGAACTCCATCCCCTCCGAAATTTCTTCCCGCTTACTGCGATGGCAGCGGTACCAAGGGGTTTCTTCGCCTTCAATCTCGTCGTCGATGAAAAGCCATTGCCAACGGGCCGGGAACGCATCGTGGTCGTAATACAGGGCGGCTTCCACTCCGGGGAGGCGTTCCGCCATGTATTCGTTGTTCTCCACTAGTTTCACCACATCGGTGCCCAGCACCAAGGAGAGAGCATTGTCACTCATGGACAAGACCTTAAGCGGACCATTCTGCGTTTGCGCTACAATGCAGCCTGGGCCAAGCTTGTTCCGGGAAACCGTTTGCTCCTTTCCATCGACAAGCTTGAACCGGAGTTCCTTCCAATGGGCTTGAACAGCTCCGCTATAAGACATCTTGGCTTCGTTCAGCTGAAACTTCTGCTCTACGCCCGAAGCATCCGCATAACGGACGACTGGATTGATGGAAATATGGGCAAGACATAACCCGCCTTCTTCGGAAAGGTTTTTCAGCAGTGGGATAACATCCTCTGCACCAATAACATGGCTCTCTTTTCCCCTATTCCAATTAAAGTCGAGAACGACTTCGAAACAGGATAATAGTCCCTTTTCCTTGTGTGCTTGACGAAAACAATCCCGGGTTATGTTGAGCAATTCCTGGAAATTGAAACCTTCAAGCTCCGCAAGAATCTCCTGAAGACGTTGTCCGATCATGACAATCTACAAGGCTTATTTCTTCCGGAACAGTGAAAGAATGAAGAGCAGCAGCACGGCGCCGAGGGTGCCGACCAGCAGTTGGCCCCAGAATGAGCCACTACCGCTCAGTCCCAGGAGACCGAACACCCAGCTACCCAGGAAGCCGCCGACCACGCCGACGATGATGCACACTAACAGGCCCATGCCTTTTTTCATGATTTTACCGGCAAGCCATCCGGCGAGTGCTCCGATGAGCAATGATACTAAGATTCCTCCCATAACAGATAGTTTTTAATTAACAGTTTAGAATTTATAAGCCGTTGGTTTTCAAGTATTTTTCCAACTCGGCATTTTGTTGTTCGATATAGTCAAGCAGTTCGTCACGTCCTTGTTTCGTCTCGGAGGAAGTAATAAACATTTGTGGAAGTTCCTCCCATTCCTCGAGAAGTTTAGATTTATATATTTCTATATTTTTATCTAATTCTGCTTTACTGATTTTATCCACCTTTGTAAACACAATACAGAACGGGACTTGGTTTTCGCCCAGCCATTCCATGAAGCCGATGTCGCTGTTTTGCGGTTCGATGCGTGAGTCGACGAGCACGAAGGTGCAGATTAGGTTGCGGCGGCGGCGGATGTAGTTGGCCAGCATCACGCGCCATTCCTCGCGGGCTTTCTTGGAGCGTTGGGCGTAGCCATAGCCAGGAAGGTCCACCAGATACCAGCTATCGTTGACCATGAAGTGGTTAATGGCGATGGTCTTGCCTGGTGTGGCCGAGGTCTTGGCCAATGCGCGACGTTGCACCAGGGTATTGATCAGCGACGACTTTCCAACGTTGGAGCGTCCGATGAAGGCATACTCAGGAATGTTATCCTTGGGCAGTCTGTCGATTTTGGAGTTGCTAGAAACGAAATGTGCGTCTTTGATAATCATGGTTCAGCTCAGGTGTAAGGGTTTTTCGTCGGGGTCATAGGTCGTATAGCGTTCAATCTTGCTGCGGAAGATGTCGGCGATGGTGACAAGGATACCTGTTTCCTCCACGTTGCCGAAGGGGGCGTTGAGGGCGGTACCGAAGGAACGCATGGTGCTGGAGAGGTTCATGTAGGCGTTGACCAGTGGAGGTACGGCGGCACCATGTTCACGGACTTTCTTGACCAGGATGCGATAGTTCTCGTTATAGTCTTTCCCTGTGAAGGTGGCTTTCAGCTCATTTTCATCGGTAACGATGGGAAGTCTCATTTCCGGCCAAGGTTCCACCAGGCGGTCTGGGTCGGGGAAGTTGGTCTTCATGAAATAGAGGATCATGTCACGAGAAGCCCGTTCCAGTTGGGGATACATGGTCACTTTTCCAAAGAAGTATTTTGCCTGAGGGATGGTCTTGCACAAGGAGCCCAGTCCGTCCCACAGGTTATCGAGCGAGTACATGCCTTTGGATAACGATTTGGAGGGTTGGTATTCCGGTTGGACGAAGGAGCGGCCCAGTTCGATGGTATAAGGCAGGTATTCATTGATGAACTTCTCCGAATAGCGGAAGAGTTCGCCCGTGGGAGTGTTGACATGGCCCTCGCCTTCCGATTTCAGGTGGTCGCAGAACAAATAGCGGTATCCACCCACGATGGCTTTGTCGTACGGGTTCCATACGATTAGTTGTTCGAAGTAGTTGTCGGGGTTGACGTCGAACGCATCGAGGTCGCAGTCGAGGCCCGTACCACCGCCCGAGTCTCGGAAGCTGATCTCACGCAGACGACCGATCTCACGCATGACATTGGGAGCGTTGAAGGCATTGACAACATAGATCTCGTTCTTGCCGTTATTGGTCAAGCGGACGAAACGCTCCAAGGTAAGTTCCTCGAGGAGTTTATTAACCGGTATGGGGTCGATGATATTTTTCATGGATGGAACAGTTTAAAATATCATGGGATTTGATAATCCATCTCCGGGTTGAAAGGAACGTCGGAAGGCAGGTTATACGAGTAACAGCGCAGTTTCTCAGCCCATTGGGCATCGGTGAAGCGGCTGTCAAAGGTTTGCCATGGGATGGGTTTCCCGAAGGTGATAGTGAGTGTTTTGTTACGTTGTTTGAAGAACTCGTCAGGGAGGAAAGCCATCTCGATATTGACTTTGATCTTGAGCCATTTACGCAGTCGCGCTAGGTTATAGAAAAAATTGCTGTTGCGTCCGTCAATATGGGTTGGGACGATGTCGCGGTGGTATTCCTTGGCCTTGGCGATGAAGGTCTTTTTCCAGTCGAGGTCCATGATCTTTCCTCCTTTGGTCTTGCGCGAGCAAAGTCCAAAGGGGAAATAGCAGACGGCATGGTCGCCTGCGAAGGTCTCGTTGAAGAGGCGGTAGTTCTCCTCTTTGTTGGCTACGCTTTTACCCGCTTTGTTGACTGGGATGAAGATAGGCTGGAGGTTCTTGATGAACATGAGGAAATCGTTTACCGGAGTGAGTGGTTCCTTGAAGAAATTTCCCACCGTGCCGATAAGGGCGATACCGTCGAGTCCGCCAAGCGGATGGTTGGAGGCCACCAGGGGACGTTCCACGGATTTCAGGTTCTCCTCGCCTTGCACTATGACGTTCAGGTTGAAGTCTTTTACGACAGCCTGGACAAACTCCACCCCCTGAAGGTGACCGTAGGTGCTTAAGATGCGGTTGATGTCATCTTCGTGCAAGAGCTTCTGGATACGGCGGACAAGCCAAGGGTGCTTCAACAGCTTTGGTGCCTTGGCTGCCAATATCTTTTTGAGATCGATTAGATCACCGTACTTATCCTCCATGATAATCAAATTTGCCGACAAAGGTAGAAAAAGTTTTAAAATCATGGTTATCAACACACTAAAAATTTATAACATGTTGATAATCAACAAATTCACACGTATCAACACACCTGTTGATAACTTTTTTGATAAATAATACCCATTTTTGCCCAAAAAAGTGGGGCAAAGTGGGACAAAGTGGGGAGATTATTCCTATCTTTGCATCAAAATCACCCAAAGATATGAGCAATCCCATCGGAACATTCACCTGCAAGCTTGACGCGAAAGGCCGTCTGTCGTTCCCTTCCGACTTCAGGGAGCAGCTTGGCGAGCTGGCCGACGAGTATTTCGTCATGCGTCCCGGGCTTCACGGCACTTACTTGGAGCTCTACACCATGCGCGACTGGTTGCAGCAGGAGGAGATCTTCAAGAAGCTGAACCGTTTCGACAAGCGCACCCAGCAGATGGTGAGGGCTTATACCGACGGAAGCAAGCGGGCCAAACTCGACGCAAGCGGCAGAATCCTGATCCCCAAAGAGCTGCTCGAACGAGGCAAGCTGAGCAAGGACGTCGTGATCAACTCAATGGTCACCAGCATGGAAATCTGGGACAAGGAGCTTTACGACGCCAACGTCGGCAGCCTCAGCAGCGAAGAGTTGTCAAAGGGTATCGCGGAGCTGTTTGCAAATTTCAGTTTCGGGGTGTAAAGTTACGATTTTTAATCTAAAAAGGGAAGAAAAAAATGTACCATCAACCGGTGTTATTGAGCGAATGCATCAAAGGCCTGAATATCAAGCCCGAAGGATGTTATGCCGACGTCACTTTCGGCGGCGGCGGGCATTCGCGCGCCATCATGGAGCAGCTCAGCACCGGCCATCTCTATGCCTTTGACCAGGATGAGGACGCGGCGGCCAACGTCATCGACGACGAGCGGTTCACCTTCATCCCGCAAAACTTCAGCTACTTCAAGAATTTCATCCAACTATACCACAACGGCCAACTCGACGGAGTCATCGCCGACCTCGGGGTCTCCTCGCATCAGTTCGACACCCCCGAGAAAGGATTCTCCACACGTTTCGACGGGAGGCTCGACATGCGCATGAGCCAATCGAACCCTCTCGACGCCGCCACCGTTGTCAACACCTACGGCCTCGATGACCTGGCCAGGGTGCTGAGTCTTTATGGGGAGTTGCCCAACGCCCGGCAGATTGCCACCGACATCATCATGGCACGTGACGCTGAGCCTATCGAGACCACAGAACAGCTCAAGCAATCAGTCCAAGGCAGACTCCCGCGAGGCCGCGAGAACAAAGTGCTGGCCCAGGTTTTCCAAGCCCTACGCATCGAGGTGAACCACGAGATGGAGGCACTCACCAACTTCCTCAGCCAATGCGCCGACGTGCTGAAACCTGGCGGACGGCTGGTGGTCCTCTCCTACCACTCGCTCGAAGACCGTCTGGTGAAGAACTTCACCCGCACGGGCAATGCCGAGGGAAAAGAAGAAAAAGACTTCTTTGGCAACCCCATCACACCTTATATAATAATAAATAGGAAGCCCATCGTGCCCTCCGAAGAGGAAATCGCCCTCAACAGCCGGGCACGGAGCGCCAAACTCAGAATCGCAGAAAGGAAATGACATGAAAAGAGAACGCAAGGAAAAGACATCGAAGGGCGGAATGGTCATGAACATTCTGGGAGGCAGCTTCCTCACACGCGAGGATTTCTCTAAGATATTCCCATTCCTCGTGTACCTTACCATACTGCTGATGCTCATCATCACCAACGCCTACATCGCAGAGAGCACCAGCCGCGCCATCAAGAACAACTCCAACAGGCTACGCGACCTCCGCGTGGAATATACCTATGCCAAATCGGCCTATACCAAAGAGTCAACACAAAAAGTATTAATCGAGAAACTCAAGGAGCAAGGCTTGAAAGAATCGCTGGAGACAAGGACTGTATTTACTGAGAACGAGGAGTTTGAAGTCAGAAATGAGGAGTGAAAAAGGAGAAAGAGATGAAAAGAGAGCCTAAAACGAGTTGCATGATCAGGACATTCCTGGTATATATCGGGGTGTTGGCGGTAGGGGCTACCATCATCATCAAGGCTTTGCTGGTGCAGACCAGAGAGGGTGACGAGCTGAGAGCCCTCGCCGAGCAGGTGGAGACCCGTTTCGACACGCTATGGGCATCGCGTGGCGACATCCTCGCCTCCGACGGCAGCGTTCTGGCAACCGACGTCCCCATCTATGAAGTAGGCATCGACCCGTCAGTCATCGACGACACCGCCTTCTACGCCGGTATCGACCAACTCAGCCAACAACTCGCCACCATGTTCCCAAAACGCGACGCCAAGACATGGAAGAAAGGCCTCGTCGAAGCCAAGACCAACAACAAGAGATACTTCCTCGTCGACCTCAACGTCACCTTGGGCCAGTGCCAGGAAATGAAGACCTTCGCCATCCTCAACAAAGGAAGTCTCAAAGGAGGCCTCTGCATGTCGCAACCCAAATTCAAACGCAACCACCCTTACGGCACCCTGGCCGAACGCACCATAGGCTATGTGAGCGACGACAAACTCGTAGGACTCGAAAGTGCCTGCGACAGCATACTCCGCGGCAGCAACGGACGCCATAAGCAACGTCACCTCCACCACGGCACCTGGATTCCTGTTGAAGACGCCAACAACATCGACGCCGTCAACGGCAACGACGTGGTAACCACCATCGACATCAGCATCCAAGATATCGCGGAACGCGCGCTTCGCAACGCCGTCGTCGACAACGTCGCCGAACAAGGCTGCGCCATCGTCATGGAAGTGGCTACCGGCGAAGTGAAAGCCATCACCAACCTGCAACGCGACAAGAAAACCAACCAGTGCTTCGAAGGCTACAACTTCGCTCTGGGCGTGGGCATAGAGCCCGGATCGACTTTCAAACTCGCCTCAATGCTCGTGCTGCTCGAGACCTATCCCGAGCTTAACGTCAACACCCGCAACGTCAACATCGGGCGCGCTCATACCCCCCTCACCTTCTCCAACAAGAAGATGTACGACGACCATCCCGTCAACGAAGACGGCAGGGTAACCATACGCGAGGTGTTCGAACAATCCTCCAACAAAGGCACCGCCAAACTCATCACCGACTACTTCGGGAACGCCCCCGAACGCTACATCAACGGCCTCTACGCAATGGGCTTGAACACACCGTTGGAAACAGGAATGGCGGGCGAGGCGAAGCCGTATATCAAACACCCCGTTTTCAACAAAAACAATTGGTCAAAGACCTCTCTCCCCTGGATGTCGATCGGCTACGAGCTCAGGCTGCCCCCATTGCAAATACTCACACTCTACAACGCAGTCGCCAACGGCGGCAGGATGATGAAACCCCAGTTTGTCAAAGAGATCCGAAAGGAAGGCGTCACCCTCGAGACCATCGAGCCCGTCGTCCTTAACGAACATATCGCCTCGAAAAAAACCATCGACACCTTGCAGAGCATGATGAAAGGCGTCGTCCTCCGCGGCACGGCCAAGGCCTTGAAGGGCACCGAATACGGCATCGCCGGAAAGACCGGAACGGCACAGCTCTACAACGTGGAGAAGAAAGCCTACAAGTGGATCAACGCTGAAGGCAGGTTGGAACGCGACTACAACGTCACCTTCGTCGGGTTCTTCCCCGCCGAGCATCCGGTCTACAGCTGCATCGTGGTGATAAGCAAAGCCAAAGGCAAGTTCTATTCCGCAGGCAAGGTGGCCGCGCCAGCCTTCAAGGAGATTGCCGACCGGGTTTATGCCACCAAGATCAAAGGCTTGATCGAGACAGAGCCCCTCACCATCAGGGACGCCGAATACCATTACGACACCAACCCCATACTATACGACCCGATGCGCGTCCCCAACGTGCAAGGGATGAACATCAGCGACGCCGTGTATCTGCTTGAGAACATGGGCTGGACCACCACTTTCGAAGGCTACGGACAAGTCGTCCATCAATCGGTACCCGCGGGCGACTCGCTGCGGCCGGGAGGTTTAATCGAATTAACACTGGAAAAGAAATGAAGATCAAAGATATCATCGTCAACTGCAACTTGCTGGAACTGGTGGGTGACAAAGACCTCGACATCACCAAAGTGTCGTTCGACTCACGCCAAGTAGAGCCAGGCACCTTGTTTTTCGCAATAAGAGGCACCCAGACCGACGGCCATGACTATATTGACAAGGCCGTGGAACAAGGCGCCAGCGCCATCATCTGCGAGAAGATGCCCAAGACACTGAGTCCAAACGTCACCTACATCCGTGTCGACAACAGCGCTTACGTATTGGGCGTGGGAGCCTCCAATTTTTACGGCAATCCCTCAAGGTCGCTAAAGCTCACAGGAGTGACAGGCACCAATGGCAAGACGACCATCGCCACCTTACTCTACAGATTGTTCACCGATGCCGGCTACGCCTGCGGACTGTTATCCACTATAGAGAACATCATCGACCATGAAGTCATCCCCGCCACTCACACCACCCCTGACCCTGTAGAGCTCAACGCCTTGCTCCGCAAGATGGTGGACCATGGCTGCGAATACGCTTTCATGGAAGTCAGCTCCCACTCCATCGACCAGCACCGTATCGCTGGTCTGCATTTCGCGGGAGGCATCTTCACCAACCTGACCCACGACCATCTCGACTATCATAAAACCATGGCCAACTACCGAAACGCCAAGAAGAAATTTTTTGACGACCTTCCGGCCAGTGCCTTTGCCCTCACCAACCTTGACGACAAAAACGGGGCGGTGATGCTGCAAAACACCAATGCAAAGAAGTTGAGCTACGCCTTGAAACACGAGGCCGACTTCAAAGGATTGGTGATGGAAAGCCACTTCGACGGCATGTTGATGAAGATCAACGGAACGGAGCTCTTTACCCGCTTGGTGGGCGGCTTCAATGCCAGCAACATCCTCGCCATCTACGGTGCAGCCATCAGCCTAGGGTTCGACAAGGACGAACTCCTCGTGGAACTCAGCAAGCTGCAAGGCGCCAATGGCAGGTTCGACATGGTTCATAGCGACACCGGCATCGTAGGGATCGTGGACTACGCACACACCCCAGACGCGTTGGAGAACGTACTCAAGACCATCAACGAGGTGAAAACGGAAAACTTTCCACTTTCCACTCTCCACTCTCCGCTTGTCATCACCGTGGTGGGTTGTGGCGGCAACCGCGACACCACCAAGCGTCCTGAGATGGCCGCCGTGGCAGTAAGTCTCAGCGACCGTGTCATCCTCACCAGCGACAATCCCCGCAATGAGGACCCGGAAGAGATCATCCGCCAGATGAAAGCCGGTCTCGAACCCAAAGACATGTCAAAGGTGCTCTCGATCACCGACCGCCGGGAAGCCATACGCACCGCGGTGGCGCTGGCCAAGAAAGGCGACATCATCCTTCTGGCTGGCAAGGGCCATGAGGACTATCAGATCATCAAAGGCGAAAAACGCCATTTCGACGACAAAGAAGAACTATCAAAAGCATTAGAGGAGAAATAAGCCATGTTATACTACCTGTTTCAGTATCTGCAAGAAATCAACTTCCCCGGAGCGGGCGCATTCAATTACGTCACCTCACGAGCCGCCATTGCCATCATCCTGTCGCTCATCGTATCGGTATGGTTTGGCAACTGGTTCATCAAGATGCTGAAACGCAAGAAAGTCACCGAGACCCAGCGCGACGCCAGCATCGACCCATATAACACCAAGAAAGTGGGCGTACCCACCATGGGCGGCGTCATCATCATCGCATCCATCCTCATCCCAGTTCTACTGGTGGGAAAACTCCACAGCGTCTACACCCTACTGATGATTGTCACCACGCTGATTCTCGGAATATTGGGTTTTGCCGACGACTACATCAAGACCTTCAAGCACAACAAGGAAGGCCTGAAACCGAAAGTGAAACTGGGCGGACAGGTCTTGCTCGGACTCATCGTCGGACTCACGCTGCGTATGAGTCCCGCCGTGCAAATCAACGAGTCGGTGCAGCTGAAAATCGAGAACAACAAAGAAATAGTGGTAAAGAGTCCCGACGTAAAGTCGACCCGTACTACCATCCCGTTCGTGAAGAGCCACGACCTCAACTATGCAGACCTCTTCAAATGGGCAGGGCCCAAGTGGATGTACAACTTGGCATGGGTATTCCTTGTGCTTCTCACCGTCTTCATCGTGGCAGCCGTCAGCAACGGCTCCAACCTCAACGACGGCATGGACGGCATGGCCTCGGGCAACTCCGCAATCATAGGTCTAACGATGCTCATCTTGGCATACATCTCCAGTAACGCAGTCAGCGCCAGCTACCTCAATCTGATGTACATCCCTGGAAGCGAAGAACTTGTAGTGTTCTTGGCTGCATTCGTCGGCGCTCTCATCGGTTTCCTATGGTTTAACTCCTACCCCGCCCAAATCTTCATGGGCGACACTGGAAGCCTGACCATCGGCGGCATCATCGCAGTATCGGCCATCATCATGCACAAGGAACTGTTGCTACCCCTGCTCTGCGGTGTGTTCCTCTTCGAGATCTTCGCCAACTTCGATGTCGGACATTTTGTGAAACACGGCAAGAAACACCGTATCTGGAAGAAAGCCCCGTTGCACGACCACTTCAGGACAAGCTACAGCGACTTCAAAAAAGCCTGGCCCAACTCGACAGTCACTTTCAAAGGCCATGGCGAAGGATACAACACCGTCCACCATGAGGTGAAGATCACCATTCGATTCTGGATTGTGACCATTTTGTTGGCGGCGTTTACGCTTCTGACATTCAAGATTAGATAAAAGATAAGAGATAAAAGATAAAAGTTATGAGATACTTATTTGAATCACCGAAAAAAGCCAAGGAACGCAAGCCTGAGAACATGGCATCGAGCATCACCGCCAAGGTATTGGAGATCCGCAAGGAGAGCATCAAGAACTGCATGGGCGACTTCACCACGTTGTGTCACCGCCAACATTACATCGACACCATCGACGGTGTGCTTTACTACGACGATGCCCAAGCCGAGAGCGTCAACGCCACCTGGTTCACCTTCGAGAACATCGTCAACCCAGTGGTGTGGATTGTGGGTGGCAACGGGCACAACAATTACAGCGAACTCATCGAGACGGCCAAGCAGAAGGTAAAAGCCATCGTCAGCCTGGGCGCGGAAAAAGAGAACATCGAGATGACCTTCAGAGGTGTCGTGAATGAGATTTACGAAGCTTCCGACATTGTGGAGGCAGTGAGGGTGGCGTCGATCATCGCCGAGGAGAACGACCTGGTGCTCTTCTCCCCCGCCTGCAAAGACCAGGAGATCGGTTATGAGGAGCGTGGCAACATGTTTATCGACGAGGTGAAGAAACTGGCATAATTAGCAATAAAGTGAGTTGGATTAACAAGATATTGAAAGGCGACAGGGTCATCTGGGTGGTGATGTTCATCCTCGGTGTGATCTCACTGCTGGCGGTTTACAGCGCCACCAGCTCCGAAGCACATGTCCGCTTCGGGGTTTACAACGACAAGGTGTTGCTGAAGCATGCCACCACCTTGCTGGCCGGTTTTGTGATGATCTTCTTGGCTTCAAGGCTCGATTACCGGCGTTATTCACGCGCCATTGAGATCATGCTGCTTTTGTGCTGTCTGCTGCTCGTCTTCACCTACTTCTTCGGGAGCCGCATCAACGGCGCATCGAGAAGCATCATGGGCTTCCAGACAAGCGAGTTGGCCAAGATCGTGCTCATTGTATATCTTGCCAAACACATCGTGGTTTGGAACCAGCGCGACTACAAATTCAAAGACTTGTTCATTCATCTCTTCCTGCCCATCATACTGATCGTGGCGCCCATTTTCCCCGAGAACCTCTCCACCGCAGCCATGCTGTTCCTGGTATGCATTGTAATGATGTTCATCGGACAGATCAAGATCAACTACATCCTGGCACTCATAGGCATCATTGTGGCGGGCATGGGCTTGTACATCCTAACCGACGACATTTTTGCCACCCGCGCCCAGAAACGTTATGAGCGGACCGTGCAACTGGCTCAAGAGCACCCCGAGGATGTCAAGTTGCAAGAGAGAGCCATGCGGAAGCCTAGGGTGAGCCGTGTTAAGACTTGGGAAGGCCGTATCGAAGCCATGAAGATGGAAAAGGAAGCCAAACAGTCCAATGGTGGCGAGAAGGCACCTTTGCAGATTGACGACCGCAACGCCCAAAAGACCTACGCCAAGATTGCCGTGGCACGCGGTGGATTATTCGGCAAGGGCTCAGGAAAGAGCACCCAGCGCAACTTCCTGCCCCAGCCCTTCTCCGACTGCATCTACGCCATCATCATCGAGGAATACGGATTGGTGGGAGGCCTCTTTGTGATGTTGCTCTACATCATCCTGTTTACCCGAGCCATCCGCATAATGAAGAGACGTCCCCTCAGCTTTGGCGCCTTGATGGCGTTTGGCATCGCCTTCATCCTCATCGTGCAGGCGATGATCAACATGGGTGTTTCCACAGGATTGTTACCCGTCACCGGACAGCAACTACCCTTCGTGAGCAAGGGCGGCTCGTCGATGCTGATGACTGGTGTGGCGGTGGGAATCATCTTGAGTGTCACAAGAAGCGTGGAGGAGGAAGAGATGGAAGTGGAAAGTGGAGAGTGGAGAGTGGAAAGTGGAGAGGGAGAAGCATCACGAAACTAAAAACAAAACAAAACAATGAATAAAAGCGGAATGAACACGGTTTACTTTTTAGGCATAGGCGGCATAGGGATGAGCGCCTTGGCGAGGTATTACCACAGCCGTGGCTGGATCGTGGCCGGTTATGACCGCACCAGTTCTCCGCTTACCAAGCAGTTGGAAGACGAGGGCATGTCCATCCATTATGAAGACGACCCACGGTTATTGCCCGACCTCATCGACAAGGTGATCTACACCCCCGCCGTACCAAAAGACTTGAACGAGATTGCAGAAATCAAACGCCGCGGTCTCCCCATGATGAAACGCGCCGAGGCCCTTGGAGTCATCTCAAAAGAACACTTCACCATCGCTGTAGCGGGCACCCATGGCAAGACCACCACCACCGCCATGATAGCCCACATCCTCAAGGAAAGCGGAATCGACATGACCGCCTTCATCGGCGGCATCGCCAACAACTTCGGCAGCAACCTTCACCTAGGCACTACCGACAAGGCCATTTTGGTAGTCGAGGCTGATGAATTCGACCGCTCGTTCCTTTATCTCGACCCCGACATCAGCATCGTCAACTCCATCGACGCCGACCATCTCGACATCTATGGCGACCGTCAGCACCTGGTAGACAGCTTCAACGAATTCGCCAGACTCACCAAGCAATGCGTCATCGTAAAGGAAGGACTGGAGATCGATGTGAGGAACAAAATCACTTTCGGTCTTGACAAAAGCTGCGACTACCGAGCCGACCAGCTCGGGATCGAAATGCCCATTCCCGGAAAGCACAACCTGCTGAACGCTACCGCCGCCTACATCGCCGCCTTGGAAATTGGCATATCACCCAAAAACATCATCAATGCGTTGGCATCCTTTAAAGGGGTAAAGCGCCGTTTCGACATAAGAATCAGAACCAACAACTACATATATATAGATGATTATGCACATCATCCAGAGGAGATAAAATCTTGTTTGTCGGCCATTAAAACATCGTTCCCCTCAAAACGGGTCACGGTGGTCTTCCAGCCGCACCTCTTCACTCGTACACGCGATTTCATGGAAGACTTCGCCAAGAGTTTGGCGATGGCCGACAGCCTGATTTTACTCGACATCTACCCAGCCCGGGAGAAGCCCATCGAGGGTATCACTTCCCAAGTGCTGTTGGACAAAGTACAGATTGAAGACAAGTGCCTGTGCTCAAAGGCCGAACTTATGGCCAACCTCGAACAACGCCGCCCAGAACTACTGGTCACCATGGGCGCAGGCGATATTGACCGTTTTGTTGAACCGATTGAAAAAATGATCAGCCAATGGTAAAGAAAGTTTTGAGCATCGTATTATGGGTCATCACGGGTGGGGCGCTCATCGTGCTTTTCTCTTTTGGCCGAAGCAAGTATCTGGAGACTCCCTTGAAAGGGGTCGAGATAAACCTGAAGCGTATTCACAGCAACGGTTTTGTGGATCAGGATAGTCTTTTGGCTCATGTCGAAGCCGTTTGCGACATAGCGCACCAGAACAAGATTGCCGACATCAATATGGTCCAGGTGAACAAGTTGTTGTCCAGCAACCCTTGGATCGAGTCGGGCAGCGCTTTCATCGACCTTAACGACACGTTATACCTTGAAGCGAAGGAATACGAGCCCATGTTGCGCGTGTTTGGCAATGACGGCCGTTCCGTATATGTCACCTACGAGGGTGTCATCATTCCGTCGAGTCCCATCTATACGCCACATCTGATGATTGCAAGCGGTTATTTCGAGGAGGAGGCGGGCATCCCCAAGGCGTTGGCCATTGCCAAGGCAATCAACAGGGACGAGTACCTTGCCGAACATATCGGCCAGATTTATCTGAACCAGAACAACGAGTTTGAGGTGACCGTCAACAACTTGCCTGCAAAGGTCATCGTGGGCGACACCATGGGTATCGACGACAAGTTGTCAAGGCTTAAAGCCCTCTTGGAAAAATACAACAACACCGAAGAGCTTATCGGTTATAAGACTTTGGACTTAAAATATAAAAATCAAATCGTGTGTACAAAAAAATAAAACTATGAGTGAAGGAAAAATCATTGTCGGACTAGACATCGGCACCACCAAGATCGCCTGCATCGTCGGCAGAAAGGGTGCCAACGGAAGAATTGAGATTTTAGGTTATGGAAAAGCCGCTTCAACGGGTGTGAGCCGTGGCATCGTCACCAACATCGAGGAAACGGTGAACGCCATCAAGACGGCGGTGGACGAAGCCGCAGCCCAATCGAATGTTGACATCAAGTCGGTTGACGTGGGCATCGCAGGCCAGCACATCAAGAGCTTGCAGCACCGTGGTGTCCTGATGCGCGACAACCGCAACACTGAGATCACCGAAGAGGAACTCGAGAAACTGCGCATGGACACGTTCAAGATCAACATGGTCCCTGGCGAGGAAATCATCGATGTCATTCCTCAAGAGTACTTCGTTGACGGTGAAATCGGCACCACTCCCAAGGGAATGCTCGGCAGCAAGCTGGAAGCCAACTTCCATGTCATCATCGGCCAGACCGCTGCGGCCATGAACATCAAGAAATGCATCGAGCGCGCGGGACTGGAAATGAACCACATGATACTGGAGCCCATCGCATCAGCAGAGGCTGTCCTCGACGAGGAAGAGATGGAAGCCGGTGTGGCCTTGGTCGACATCGGCGGCGGAACCACCGACATCGCCATTTTTTACGAAAACAAAATCTACCATTCAGCTGTTATCCCTTTGGGAGGCAATATCATCACCGAGGATATCAGCAAGGGCTGCACCATACTCCGACGCAACGCCGAGGAGGTAAAGGTCAAGTTTGGATCAGCATTGGCCGACGAGAACCGTGAAGACGAGTGGGTCTCGATTCCCGGCATCAGAGGCAGAGCGTCCAAAGAGATCTCCTTCAAGAACCTGGCTAGCATCATCCAAGCACGCATGGAAGAGATCTTTGAGATGGTCAACTACGAAATCCAGAAGGTCAACTCGCAGCATACCCTTATCGCAGGCATCGTGCTCACTGGCGGCGGCTCGCTGATGAAACACATCCAGCAGCTGGCCTCATTCAAGACCGGACTCGACGTACGTATCGGCTATCCCAACGAGCATCTCACCGACGACACCGCCAAAGAGATGGCAAGCCCCATGTATGCCACCGGCATCGGCCTCGTGATTGAAGGCATCGCCCGCGCCGAATACCAAGAAAGGATGGAACGCCGGAAGCACAAAGATGTGCCCTTTGTCAAACCCGTCCCCGTGGAACCCGAAGAGCCTGCTCAGCCTGCCACGGAAGATGGTGGCAGCAGAAAGCCTACGCGTAGGGAAAAGAAAGAGAAAGGTGAAAAGAGAGGATTCGACATCACCCGTATCATCACCAAGTTCTTCTCCGAAGAAAACGAAATCAAGGAATAAACAAAATAAAACAATATTAATATGGATATCTTTAACAGTGATATGTTCAAGCCGAATCTGGAGAAACCGGCAAACTACATCAAAGTGATCGGCGTCGGAGGCGGCGGAGGCAATGCCGTGAACCACATGCTCGAGGAGGGCATTCAGGGTGTTGACTTCGTATTATGCAACACCGACTATCAGGCCCTGTTGCGCAGCACCGTCCCTAGCAAGGTGCATCTGGGAAAGCGCGAACTGGGCGCAGGCAACGACCCTGCTGTGGGCCGTGAGGCCGCTCTCAGCAGCGAAGAGGAAATCGACAAACTGATGGATGAGCACACCAAGATGGTGTTCGTGACCGCAGGTATGGGAGGAGGCACCGGCACAGGCGCAGCACCCGTAGTGGCCCGCATCGCCAAGGACAAAGGCATGCTCACCGTGGGCATCGTCACCATCCCCTTCGAATGCGAAGGACGCCGCCGCAAGCAACAGGCACAGGCAGGCATCGAAGAACTAAGGAAGCACGTTGACACCCTCATCGTCATCAGCAGCGACAAGTTACGCGACGAGTACGGCAACATGAAGCTCACCGAGGCCTTCAAGAAAGCCGACGACGTGTTGACTACCGCAGCCAAGGGCATCGCCGAGATCATCACCGTGACAGGTTACGTCAACGTTGACTTCGAGGATGTCAAGACCGTCATGAAAGACAGCGGCAAGGCCATCATGGGTACTGGTCGCGCCAGCGGCGAGAACCGCGCCGAAGAAGCCATCAAATTGGCCATCAACTCGCCTTTGCTCAACGACAACAACATCGAAGGCGCCAAGAACATCCTTCTCTATATCACTTCCGGCACCGACGAGGTGTCGCTCGACGAAGTGGTGGAGATCACCGAATACGCACAAAGCATCTGCGGCAACTGCTCCGACGTGATCTGGGGTAACGGCGTGGACGAGTCGCTCGGCGACGCCATCAGCGTGACCCTCATCGCCACCGGATTCGATAGCAAGAAGGTTGTGGAGACCATCCAACCCACAACCACCGCACAGCCCGCAGCAAAGCCCCGCATCGTACACGGCCTCAACGAGGATCGGCAACAGGAGGCCAAGCCGGAACCCAAGCCAGAGCCCGAACCGGAACCTGTCGCCACAAGACCCGAACCCGTCGCCGCAGAGCCCATCGCTGTTGAGCCAACAGCACCCACAAGCGAACCCACTCCACACACACCAACCATTCATTCCATCGACGAGCCAGTACCCACCAAGGTATTCGACAACCCCTTTGCCGGAGGCAATCACGACGACGATGGATTCGAAATCACCAGCCACATCGGCAGCCATGTCACCGCACAAACCAGCACCATGCATGAATCCGTCGAAGTGGAGACCATCGTGGAGGAAAGACCCGAAGAGAAACCCTATGACCCAAAAGAAGAACTGAAGCGCAACCGCCTGAGAGCCTTGAGCCTCAACTTCAAGACCCAAAAAGGACTCGAGGAGCTGGAACGCGTCCCCGCCTACATGCGACGCGACAGCAATTATGAGGAAACCATCGCCGACGAGGAGGTCTCCCCCTATACCGCTAACAGCGAAGGCATCTCTTCCGAAAACTCGTTTCTTCACCAGGACGTCGACTAATGCGTAGCATTCGACTCATAGCATTGTTATTGTTGCTGACAGCTGGGCTCACTTCAAGGGCTCAGCTGTATCGCAATGACTTCGACAACGGCTATGTCTGGTATCCGCCTTGGGAAAACCTCGTACTTGCCGCAGACAGCACTCACCCAGAAAGAGGGCTGGTATGCATTTGCGACTCCACAAGAGAGTTCGGACTGGAGTTCAAAAGCACTTTCGACGACAATCTCGGGAAAAACAACCTTCGGCTGCGTTTCGACGCGGACTTTCGTTTCCCCGACACGGTGGGGACGGGTGAGATTGCCCTTACCATCACCAAAGGCAACGAGACCCGCTATTGGGTCAGTTACCCACTCTCCGACTATGCCGCCGACAGCGCACGATGGTTTCACGTCAACATCGAGGCCAACCTTCCCAACGACTACTTGGAAGGCGGCCTCACCAAACTGTTTCTCTGGAACCGATACCATAGCCGCGTATTTGTCGACAACGCCGAGATCGAACTGACACCTTGGACCTTGCCGAGTTTCTTGCCAGCAATCCAACGCGACAGTATTACCGAAGACAGTTTTGTCCTCAGATCGGACGATCCCCTGCAAACGCCAGTCACCTACCCCATCGGCATGCTGACCGAATACATTCTAGATGGAGACACGGTAACGGAGTATCAACTCTTCAAAAAGCCAAAAGATACCAAAAACTATCTTTTTGAATTCATCTCTGTTTCAGCCATCGACACCACTTATGTCCTTTCGACAACAGACTATCCAGGTACGAATTTCGATATCAGAACCATATTCACGAAAGAAGCGAAACTGTTGAGGAAGAGCATAGTTGTACCCTTTGTCGACAGCACTCTGACCGTCTATCGAAGAAACCTGAAAACGGAAAACGGAGAACGGATAACGGAAAATGAGTATTATTTGGATCGTGAAGGCTTCAAGATAGGCGAAGGCCAACGCGCCGTCATCTCCTACCACCAAACAGGCATCTCCTCTACTCAGTTCGATGCGGCCAACCGAGTTGCCTACTTCAACATCGACTATTGGCGGGACCATCCCATGATCCATTATCCACTGAGCGACACCCTGGAAAACCATTTCGAAGATTGCTCGAGCCAACACGTCTATCAAGGCATGGAATGGAATCACCACATTAGGCTCTATAACGGCAGCGACGTTCAGAACCTACCTCGAATCATGCCTATCCCATACGGCTATGAGTCAGGCATCATCTTTACTGAGCACGCCGACTGGACCGACATCCGCACACACCGCGCCGTACTCTTCGGCAGCGAGAAGATCACCAAAGCGAAAGATGCCATCGGAGGCTTCGTGTATTACGGCATCCCAGTCACCAAAAGCGTCTTCTACAACAACCCCGATCAAATAACCAACGACGCAATCAGCCGTGGCACTTTCAAAGGACTGCACACCACCATCAAAACAGATCGTGAGTTTGATAAATTACTAAAACAGTTATATAAATTAGATTTCGATATTTGCCTGCATACCCCTGAGCAATACACTACCACACCGAGTAATCTCAAAGAGGCTTTGGACTATATGCAGAGGCATTTCAAATCCACCACTTGGATCGATCACGGTTACAACAACGGCCCGATTCACAACCGGGAGGACATGGTATGCGACGGATTGGACCATGAGTCAGAAAACTACGCCGGCTACCAATGGCAAAGCCACGGCATCAAATACCTTTGGAATGCTTATTACGAAGAGAACCGCATGGAACAATGGCATTTCGACAACAACCTGATGCAGCCTTATCCTGGCTTCGGCGATGCCCTTCCCAACCGACAGATTACCACAATAACGGAAAAGTTTCTCACTTGGTGTACCCCTTCGACCCTCGAGGCTGTCACCGACGACGAGTGGGACTTCTACTATAGCGAGCAGCGACTTCAACGCATCGTAGACAACCACGATGTCCACATCACCCACGTTTACCCCGCCTGGGTGCGACCTGGAAGGACCTTCTGGACCTACGATGCCGACAGCACCATTGTGGCATTGCCTGGCATGAACCGTGCGCTTGAGCGCATCGCAAACCTCCGCGACGAGCACAAAATGCTTCCCATGACCGTCAAAACCTATTTAGACTATTACAGCGGATTGCTCAACGTAAGCTATGAGATTATTGACGCAGAACACATCCTGCTACATAACACCGGCAAGAAGGTTAAAGGCTTCACCTTGCTATGTCCCTCTCCCATTCGCTTCGAAGACAACCGCTATTATGACTTCCGAAAGTCGGGCGACTACTATTATATCTGGTTTAACCTTGAACCAAATGACAATGTACTAATAAGAATAATTAACAATTAAGAATTTAGAATTTAGAGGGAGATGGCGACAAAACCCTCTAAATTCTAAATTATCAATTCTAAATTCAAATGAAAAGGATATCGGTTTTTGTGTCTGGAAATGGGACTAACCTTCAAAGAATCGCAGAATATTTTGCCAACAATCCCGATGTTGAGATTGTCAACGTGGTTTGCAACAACCCACAAGCATACGCCATCGAAAGGGCCAAGAACCTTCATATTCCAGTAAAGCTGATTAACAGAAAGGAATTCAACAGCCTAGAATTCACTGAGGAGATGGCATCTTTGAAGTTGGATCTGATCGTTCTGGCAGGCTTCTTATGGAAGGTTCCGGCAAGTCTGATTCAGGCTTATCCAAGAAAGATTGTGAACATCCACCCCGCTCTGCTGCCCAACTATGGAGGCAAAGGCTTTTACGGCGAGCATGTGCATGAGGCCGTGGTAGCCGCCAAGGAACCTTTCTCAGGCATTACCATCCACTTTGTGAATGAGATTTACGACAATGGCGAGATTATCCTCCAGGCGTACACCAAATTAGACCCTAACGAAACGCCTGACAGCCTTGCAGCAAAAATCCACAAGCTGGAACAAGCCTATTTTCCGGTAGCGATTGATTACTTAATTACTCCGTCGGTAGCGCCTTAAAACCGTTGCCCATGATTTCAGAGCTTTCAATCACATTGACGAAAGCGTTCGGGTCGAGGAAACGGAGGTTAGCTTTCAGTTTCACCAGATCGGTACGATTCAAGGTGACATAAATCATCTTGCGCTCAGCTCCTTGATAAAGGCCTTGACCAACGAAAACAGTGCCGCTACGGTCGAGGTCCTTGATGATGAAGTCGCGCACCTCATCCACCTTGTCGGTGACCACGAATGCCGTCTTATAGCTTTTCACGCCTTCCACCACGAGGTCGATGATCTTACTCTCGATGAAGATGAGGATGATGGAATAGATTGGGAGTCGGATGTCCTCGAAGGCCACGAGTGTGGTCAGCGAGATGATGCTATCGACGATCAACACCAAGGTACCCAAACTGATCTTAGTGTATTTATGGGCAATCATAGCGATGATATCGGAACCTCCAGAGGTGGCGCCCGAGCGGAAGATCACACCGATGGCCACGCCGTAGATCAAGCCTGATACCACAGTGTTAAGGAAGAAGTCGGGCATGAAGAAACGCTGCACCTCGCCTTCCATGAAGAAAAGCGACGACTGGGTGGCGGCATCGAAGAAGGGACCGTCATGGATAACGGGCGCATAGCCCCACCAGGTCTCGACGATGAAGGTGAACACAGGGATCAGGATCACCGAAATCACCGTCTTCACGCCAAATCTAGGTCCCAATATGATTGTACCGATAATCAGCAGCGGGATATCCATGCAGACGCCTGCCAGAGAGATCTTCCATCCCCACATGGCATTGAACACGTTGGCAAGACCATACACACCGCCAGGAGCCATGTGGTAGGGGTTCACAAACATTACGTCGCCAATGGCGAAAAGGGCAGAGCCCAGCACCAGGTACAGATAGGCAATAATCTGCTGCTTCAGTTTTTCGTTTTTCATAATAAGTGGTTTTGAAGCGGCAAAATTACGAATTTTTCTCATATTGTTTTTGCAGCGTGACATCTTTTCGCTAAATTTGCCACACATAGAGCAGAGTCATGAATCGCCACCATCTTTTCCTTGTCTTCTTGCTATGGCTTTTCGCCCTGCCACTTGCAGGCCAGCAGCCCGAATCGGGGCCTGTATTCACCAACGAAGGCGAGACCGTGGTGTACCATCTCAGCCGCGACCTTCAGGGGAAGAAAGGCACCGTGTCGGATGCTTTGCAGAGTGTGCCTGGGGTGAAGGTGGATACCGAAGGCAACGTCAGCCTTCGTGGCGTGAACAAGGTGGTGATCTTCATCAACGGGAAACCCGCGCACTTCGATGAAGAAAGCCAGAAAAACTACCTGCAACAGGTGTCGGCGGCATCCATCGAACGCATCGAGGTGATGACCAACCCTTCAGCACGCTTCACCACCGCTACCGACACTGGGGTCATCAACATCATCACTGACGCCCAAGGACAATCGGAAAGACATCTGAGTGTGGGCTTCCAAGCCAACACCCATCCCGAGATCTCCCCATGGATCTCCTACATCTGGAACAACAGGAGATTTGCTTTCACCGCCAACCTGAAAGGTTCCTACACCAACAGCACCAAACACACCGACAAATACAGCTATTCCTTTGTCGATCACCAAGACTCCAGGACAGGCGAGATGGATACCGCCAACTACATCCGTTCCTATAGCGATGACACAGCACGTTATTACAGCATGGAAGTCTTCCTCAAAGGCGAATATCATCCCGACGAGAGCAACGACTTCATGGTGTATTTCAACATCATCCCGAACATTGAGAAAACTTCTTCATTATCAAATACTTACAGAAAGGAATACATCCACAACATTGGAGAATACGAATACAGCATCTTTAACGACAACCGCCAGCTCATGTCATACGGTTCAGCAGGGATGAGTTGGCTTCATCGCTTCCAACAGCCTGGCCATACACTAGGATTCCAACTCAATTCGGACTATGACTTTGGAGGCAACACTGCCAAAGAAATCCGCACCTTCAAAGAGCAGCCCTTCTTGAACCGCAACATCCGGCAGACCAACGATTTTGTCGATATCGGCAACGAAGCCAAGTTGGAATACACCTATCCCTACCACCCCAACGGAGAGCTTTATTCCAGCCTGAGCAACACTTTCAACCCCGACAACAACCTCGGTATATACGACACTTTAGGCACGGATGGCTACGTCACCGACTGGATACGTTCCGAACATCGCAAGTTCAGCCGCGACTACGTATCGGCGGTGGTCATGGTCCAACACCATTTCGGAAAGTTGACCATAAAGCCTGGACTCAGTTACGAAACTGTCTTTCTCAAGGCACGCTATTTCGACACGCCTGAGTACGACACCCTGATGGTTTTCGGCCACTTGCTTCCCTCGCTGCACCTCTCCTACCGCACCGACTCGCAGCACAATTTCGGTTTCGGCTACACTCGCAAGACCGACTACCCCTGGATGCGCTATTTCACAAGACGCATCGTTTATAACGAAGAAAGCTTCTCAACAGGCAATCCGCTGCTGAAGCCCACATTAATCGATGCTTTTGAAGTCTCCTGGTCGAAGTATTGGGAAGGCCTTGGCTCAGTGAACATCAAAGGCTATTACAACAACTCCATTCACGCCATCAACCAGGTAAGCGATGTGGCCTATGACGCGTTTTTCGGCCGAGTGGTGCCCTACAGCAAGCCTGTCAACCTAAACAAATACTATGAGGCTGGGGGTGAGTTCAACCTAACTTACAGACCCAGTGCCTTTTTCAATGTACGGCTCGAAGCCAATGTGTTCGACTCGTACATTGAGACTTTGTACGACAAGACTCAGGACAGCGTGATCATCAGCGAGTTATGGGCATACAACCTACGCTTGAGCACTTGGGCAAAACTTTGGGACAAGCTCGAGGTCCACGCCACGGCTTATTACAACTCCCCAACGCAGACACTTTTTGCCACCCAACAGACCGCCTACGGCATCGACTGCGGTCTCCGTGCCGACTTCCTCGGGAAGCGACTCTCTGTGCTGCTGAACGCCTACGACATCTTCAACTGGAACAAGGAGGATAACTACACGTTTAATCCCTATTACATCTCTTATAGCTCTTATAAAGCCAACAGCAGGTATGTGAGTCTGGAGCTGGTTTACAGGATGCTATAAAAAATAGCGGAGACAAGCAATCCCCGCTATTCTATATTAAACAAACCGCCTTGTGATTACAGCAGCTTCTTCTTCAAGGTCTCGATCATGTCGACCGTCATCTTGTCGAGGTCGTACTTCGGGTTCCAGCCCCACTCCTTGCGAGCGCAGCTGTCGTCCATCTTGTTCGGCCAGCTGTCGGCGATGGCCTGACGGATGGGGTCGAACTTGTACTCCATCTCGAAGTTCGGATAGTACTTCTTGATGGCGTTGTAAATGATCTCCGGGTCGAAGCTCATGGCCGTCACGTTGAACGAGTTGCGGTGCACCAGCTTGCTCGGGTCAGCCTCCATGATGTCGACCATGGCATCCAGAGCGTCAGGCATGTACATCATGTCCATATAGGTACCCTTGCTGATGGGGCAGTAGAACTTCTCGCCCTTCACGGCAGCGTAGTAAATCTCCACAGCGTAGTCGGTGGTGCCACCGCCAGGCAGGGTCAGGTTGCTGATCAAGCCCGGGAAACGGACGCTGCGGGTATCCACGCCGAAGCGGGTGAAGTAGTAGTCGCTCAGCAGCTCTCCCGTGACCTTGGTCACACCGTAGATGGTGTTCGGGCGCTGGATGGTATCTTGAGGCGTATTGTCGTGTGGGGTGCTGGCACCAAAAGCTCCGATGGATGAAGGCGTGAAGACGGCACAGTTGAAGATACGGGCCGTTTCAAGGCAGTTCACCAAAGAGCCGATGCCGACATTCCAACCCAGCATGGGGTTCTTCTCAGCCGTAGCCGAAAGGATGGCGGCGAGGTTATAGATGGTATCGATGTTGTAGCGTTTCACCACATCGACGATCTGCATGATCTGTGTCGAGTCGATTCTCTCAAAAGGACCGTTCTCAACGATTTCACCGGTCAAAGGGCGAAGGTCCGAGGCCACCACATTCTCGTTTCCGTAGGTAGCACGGAGCTTCTTCACCAATTCTGTTCCGATCTGTCCGCCGGAACCAACGATCAATATTTTCTTCATTGCTATAGCATTGTTTAATTAGGAATGCGGAATGCGGAATTAGGGGAAAGCCCAGTGTCGCATTGCGACATTCATCATTCCGCATTCCAAATTCCACATTTATTTCAAAACACCGAGTTCCTTACCGATCTTCACGAAGGCGGCGATGCACTTGTCGAGGTGCTCACGTTCGTGGGCGGCGCTCACCTGGACACGGATACGGGCTTGTCCCTTCGGCACCACAGGATAGTAGAATCCAGTGACGAAGATACCTTCTTCCTGCAGCTTGGCGGCGAACTTCTGCGACAGCGGGGCATCGTAGAGCATCACGGCGCAGATAGCCGACTGTGAGGGCTTGCAGTCGAAGCCAGCCTCGGTCATCTTCTTGATGAAGTATTCGGTGTTGGCGTGCAGCTTGTCCTGCAGCGTATTGGTCTCGCTCATCATCTCGAACATACGGATGCCAGCGGCGACGAGGCCAGGAGCCATCGAGTTGGAGAAGAGGTACGGACGGCTGCGCTGACGCAGCATGTCGATGATTTCCTTACGGCCGGTGGTGAATCCGCCCATGGCGCCGCCGAAGGCCTTGCCGAGGGTACCGGTGAGGATCTCGATCTTGCCACGGAGGTTGAAGTGCTCGGTTACGCCACGTCCGGTCTTGCCGACCACACCTGCGGAGTGGCTCTCGTCGACCATGACCATGGCGTTGTATTTCTGAGCCAGTTCATAGATCTTGTCAAGGGGGCACACGTTGCCGTCCATCGAGAACACGCCGTCGGTGACGACGAGGCGGAAGCGGCAGCCTTGAGCATCTTGCAGTTGCTTCTCAAGGTCAGCCATGTCGGCGTTGGCATAGCGGAAGCGCTGGGCTTTGCAGAGGCGCACACCGTCGATGATGGAGGCGTGGTTCAGTGCATCGGAGATGATGGCGTCGTCGGGGCCGAGCAGGGGCTCGAACACACCGCCGTTGGCATCGAAGCAGGCGGCATAGAGGATGGTATCCTCAGTGCCGAAGAACTCAGCGATCTTGGCTTCGAGTTTCTTGTGAAGGTCCTGGCAGCCGCAGATGAAGCGCACAGAAGCCATACCATAACCACGGGCATCCATGCCTTCCTTGGCAGCTTGGATCAACTCCGGATTGTCGGCCAGGCCGAGGTAGTTGTTTGCGCAGAAGTTGAGGCAAACCTTACCACCAACCATGATTTCGGCGCCTTGAGCGCTTTCAATGATACGTTCACGCTTGTAAAGGCCATCGGCTTCGATCTGAGCCAATTCCTTCTTCAAATATTCTTGAAAGTCTGTGTACATTGTATAAATGTTTTAAAAAGATTTCTTTGGCCGCAAAATTACAAAAAGCAATGATAAATTGTTTAATTTTGCACGGTTTTTTTAAAAGCAAACTCGAATCATGGAAAACGCCTTATATATTTACAACAGCCTCTCGCGCTGCAAGCAACCATTCAAACCTCTGAACGCCCCGCATGTGGGCATGTACGTCTGCGGTCCCACCGTCTATGGCGACGCCCATCTGGGTCACGCCCGTCCGGCCATCACCTTCGACCTGGTGTTCCGTTATCTGAAACACCTCGGCTACAAGGTGCGTTATGTGCGCAACATCACCGACGTGGGCCATCTGGAACATGACGCCGACGAAGGCGAGGACAAGATCGCCAAGAAGGCTCGCCTTGAAAACCTCGAGCCGATGGAGGTGGCACAGTATTACACCAACCGTTACCATGCCGCCATGGACAAGCTGAACGTGCTGCGTCCTTCGATCGAGCCGCACGCCTCGGGGCACATCATCGAACAGATCGCCATGGTGCAGAAGATCCTCGACCACGGCTACGCATACGTGGAGAACGGCAGCGTGTATTTCGACATCGAGAAATACAACCGCGAGCATCCTTACGGCATCCTCTCGGGACGCAACTTCGAGGAGATGCTCAACACCACCCGCGAGCTGAGCGGCCAGGAAGAGAAGCACAACCCGGTCGACTTCGCCCTGTGGAAAAAGGCCGAACCCAAGCACATCATGCGCTGGCCTTCGCCTTGGAGCGACGGCTTCCCGGGCTGGCACATGGAATGCTCGGCCATGGGCTGCAAGTACCTCGGCGAGACCTTCGACATCCACGGCGGTGGCATGGACCTCATGTTCCCCCACCACGAGTCGGAGATCGCCCAGAGCGTGGCTGCCAACGGCAAACAGCCTGTCACCTACTGGATGCACAACAACATGATCACCATCGGCGGACAGAAGATGGGCAAGTCGCTGGGCAACTTCATCACCCTCGACGAGTTCTTCAACGGCAGCCACATCAACGCCAAGGGCGAGGAGATGATCGCTCAGCCCTACAGCCCGATGACCATCCGCTTCTTCATCCTGCAAGCCCACTACCGCAGCACCCTCGACTTCAGCAATGAGGCCCTGCAAGCTGCCGAGAAGGGCTACAACCGCCTGATGGAAGGCGTGAAGACCGCTTCCGGCTTGAAAGCCACTGAAGGCGCCGCCCCGCTCGACATCCAGAAGATCGTGGACGCCTGCTACGACGCCATGAACGACGACTTCAACTCGCCCATCGTCATCGCCAACCTCTTCGAGCTGGTGCGCATCGTCAACACTGTCAAAGACGGCAAGGCGCAAATCAACGCCGACGAACTCGCCTTGTTAAACAAGACCTTGAACGATTTCGTGTTCGACATCCTCGGTCTCGTCGACAGCAACGCCTCCGAAGGCAACGGCGACTTGGTGGAAGGCCTCATGCAGACCATCATCGACATCCGCAAGGAAGCCCGTGCCAAGAAAGACTGGGCCACTTCCGACCTCATCCGCGACGAGCTCGCCAAGTACGACATTGTTCTCAAAGACGGCAAGGACGGAACGACGTGGAGCAGGAAATAATTTAGAATTAAGAATTAAGAATTAAGAATTTAGAGATTTGAGGCGAGGGATGTTTATTGTTTTATAGTATTTTTATGAAAAAACCATTTTTGATTTTTGCGATTCTCATCGCACCATTTTTTCTTTTTTCACAACCCAAGAACCCTGCTTACGAAACCCATTACAGTCTATGGGACGACCCCCGAAACATCTGGGAAGTGGACACCCGACTCGGGAGATATTTCCCCTTCGAGGAACGTCATGCCTATATGAAAGTGTTACCTCAATACGGCATCGACCTCCGGGTTGGCCGTCAAACCGACGGAAGGGACCAATGGGAGCAGTACTTTAACCATCCTGTTTATGGCGCTTTTCTTCGTTTCGAGAAAAACAATGTTGACAGCGTTCAATATAAGTATAGAGACGAATACGGCAACGAGCAAGAGACCTGGCGTCCATTGGGTGACTGCATCTCAGCAGGAGCTTTTATTAATGGGCATCTTTACGAAGGCAAGTATTGGTCGTTTGATTATGACTTGATGGGCGGACTCTCGTTTTGGACCAGGCATGGCGACGAGTTCATCGGTTCGGTGGTCAATGTACACCTTGCCATCGATGCCGGTCCCACTTTCATGATTGAGGACGACTTCGACTTTCTGTTACGTTACCAGTTCTCCCACTCTTCCAATGCGGCAATTAGGCTTCCCAACTGCGGCATCAATGTGTTCAGTTGGTTGGCCGGGGTGCGGTATCACCCGAATGGAAGGCCCGAGATTCGCCGGCCCCACGATGCGCTCAGCAACCCGTTCAGGAAAAGCACTGCCCTTTTCGTCTCCAATTCAATTGGGCTGCTCCAGACCAACGAATGGATGAACAGCTATCAGATGCCTGACGGCACCATGGTTTCCGACATGCCCAACGAGCGTCCCTATTATTTTGCCGACGTGGTTCAGCTGGGCATTCACCGCCAGTTCCACCCCAAGTTCAGTTACGACTTGGCCTTGGATTTTGGTTGGACAGGTGAAACCAAGCGGATGTTCGAGAAAGCCCATCAGAGATACCATGATGGCGACGCCTATTTCACAGGTGACGACGCCATTCCTTTAATGGAGTACAGTTTTGCTCGCGGCCTTCATTTGGCACCTTCGGCGATGTTTGAGATCAACTATGGTCGTTTTGCCTTCTGTTTGGGTGGCGCTTATTACCTCTGGCACGGCATCTATTATGGCACCGACCAGAAAAAAACATGGGGGCTTCCAGAGTCGTCGGAGAGCCACTTCGAGGACACTTACCTCCCACCCTGCTATCGCACTTTCTATGAGCGCCTGGGCTTCAAATACTACCTCGGTCCCAAACGCAACATGTTCATAGGTTCCTTCATGAAAGTCCACGAGGTGGTCATCGATTATGCCGAGTTCACATTTGGGATGAATCTCTTCCAGTGGTAGTCTTGTTTGGATTTTGTGTATCTTTGCACAAATACTACCATTATGACAACTAGAATAATTACCCGTATTTTGATGGTGACGATATTGGTTGCCACACTGATGGCGGCTTGCAATTCGACAGTGGTGGAGCTGGAGGATAGGCCGTGCCGGGAGTTGGAAGAGATTGACAGTTTGATGTGGAAACAGCCTGATAGTGCATTTGCCAGACTGAGGGAATTTGCAGCCAGTTCGAAGGCGGATAGTTTGGATGTGTTTAATGGACATTACTGCCAGTTGCTGATTTCGGAGCTACTTTATAAGAATGACTATGGGCAGAGCAATAGAGAAGCGTTGCTAAAGGCGGTATGTTTTTTTGATTCGTTGACTGTGGGAAAACGCGAAACGGACACACGCCGTGTGTCTCTACGTGAGCGAAATTCGTTTTTAGAAGCCCGTGCCCATTATATTAATGGTGTGGGGTTTTATGAACTGGGTGATTTGGTGAGTTCCTGTGCTGAGTATCTGAAAGCGTTGGAGGTGATGGAGGGAACTTTTGAAGACGAAGAATTGACGGGAAAGAAAGCCGCCTTTATGACATATACCTACAACCGTCTTACGGAGCTTTTCTCAGGGCAGTTTATGATGGATCCGGCTATCGCATGTGGTGAAAGGGCACTTATGTTTTGTAGAATCGAACCGACATCTTCCGGGGCTGTTTCCAATAATTTGTATTATTTAGGGAGGCAGTATGACAAAATTAATGATTTAGATAGTGCAAAGTGGTATTATGGACAGGCTTTGGAAGAGATGACAAACACAGACAATTTGGTTTATAGAAATATTATTTCAGGTAAAGCCCTTTGTGATTATCAATTGGGAAATGGAGTGGGGCCGTCATTGGATGCATTAAAACAAGTTCTTGCATGTGCAAGTGACGAAGGGGAACGGCTAACGCGTTTTTTGACAATTGGTGTAATCTTTACTGAAGAAAAATTATATGATTCAGCATTGTTCTATCTGGAGACTGTTTTTTACAACAATGGAGATGTGGCATCACAAATACAAGCTGCTGAGTGCTTGCGTATTATTTATGATCATCTTGGTGATGGCGAGAAGTTGAATGAGTGTGTTCGTTTTTTAGCTGACCATAAGAAATCGGAGGGTGAAAACAAAGCTTTGACATCTAAGTTAGACGACTTGTTCAAAACATACATGGATCAAAAGCAAAAGAAAGCAGCTGATGAAGTGCGAGAAAAGTCCATTAAGAAAACAATTGAAATAATAATACCCGTTGCTATATTGATGATAGTAGTTGTTGTGGCTTATGCCAAAATGAGAAGCAAGAAATTGTTGAAACAACAACAGACGGAAACAGCTAGGGTGCTTGATGAGGCCGAACAGCGTTTGAAGGAGGTGGAGAGGAAACATCAGCAGTGGATGGCAGAGGCCAAAGAGCGACATGCGGAGGAATTGATGGCGCAAAGAGACAGGTCGGAAAAAGAAATAAAGCAGACCAAGGAGCGACATGCAAAGGAGTTGGAAGCAGAGCGGGAAGCCTATCAGAAGGAACGGGAAGCATTACGACAGATCCTCCAAAGCAAAGAGGAGCAGGTTCGTGACCTAGAGATGACTTTAAGCCAACAACAAGAAGAGATTGTGCGGAGGCGTGAAGCTTTCCTGAAGGAGCCGGTATGCAAACGCATCAATGATTTGTTGCATAGCAGACATATCACCACACGAGATACGTCGTATCAACATGACGACATCACCTTAAAAGAAAAAGATTTCAAGCAGCTGAAGGAGGCCGTGGAACGGCATTTTGAGGGTTTTGATGCGGCTCTGTTAGGTAGATGCCCGTCATTGAAACAAAACGAATTGACACTGTGCCATCTGTATTTGATGGGGTTGAGCGAGGGAGAGATTGCGGCATTGAGAAGCAGGACTTATTCGGGAATTAAGAAACAGCATGAGAGTTTGCAAGAGAAACTGGGATTGGACGAGGGCGTGGCTGCGTATGTTTTAAGGGTGGCGGAAGAGTTGTGTAGCGCTGCAACGAGGAAAATTTTGCAAAAAAGTACATTGAAAAGTACATTGAAAAGTACATGGAGCGACACTTTGAAAGGTACACAGAAGAAAATAGTGGAAATAATCATAAACAATCCGAATGTTACTATCCCACAGGTTGCTGAGCGACTGGATTTAAATCCAAGAGGAATAGCCAAACATTTCAAAGCGCTTCAAGAAAAAGGCGTTATTCGCCGTGTTGGACCTGATAAAGGCGGGCGTTGGGAAGTGATGGGATAGTCACTCGGAGGGATATAGAGTAATTTGATGGAGAAAAGTTGGAGCTGTTAATTCCAATATTTCTCCAGCATGGTTTTGTGTTCCATGTTTGGGCGAGACCCTACCTTCGCTGTTGGAAAATTGAACGCCAAAAAATTCAACTTAAAACACAAAACCATGAACAAATTCAAGAAAACGGTTCTGATGCTCTGCTTGATTCTTTCGGGAGCATTGTGCTACGCCAGTGGCGTTGCCGGAACGGAGAACAAGAAAGTAGATGGTATTACAATTGATGTCAAAGAGAAAGCTGGCTATGGGGGACTGGATAAAAGTAATACCATTACTCCGATTATTAATGGACACGTCCTTACTGTGTTGTTTAGTGAAAACTTAGGACAAGTATCAGTGGAGGTTTCCTTGGTGGGCGGTGGTGAGACACAGGTGGAATCCACCCCTACTCCCAATGGCGTTATCTTCTACATCCCTAATGCAGGGTCCTACGTAGTTACTTTCACACTCTCTAACGGCGATGTATATTATGGTGAATTTACAGTGGACGACTAACTATTAACTCTTTAAAAATCATTACAATGAGAAAAATTATTATTTTTGCAATCTCTCTTTGGGCTTTAGGTGCCTCTTTCGTTTCTTGCCAAAAAGAGACACTATCCACATCCCAAAAAATGAGCAACTCCTCCCAGCCCCATTACCAACCACCTCAAGTGGACGACATGAACGCTTATTTAAGAGCTTTCAAACAAAAAATGCAAACCCGTGGAAATGATGATGCTATGGAACTTGAAGATGCGGCATGGCACCTCTCTAGTGTGGCCAACCATGACTTAGGCGATGTCACTTCGAATTACGCCAAAATCCATTATGACACACTTTATTACCATATAAACGTCAGCAATGGCATGGTCAATCTCTCCGACCTGAGCATGCTGTACTCCAGGGTCTCCGCTGACATTGAGGCACTTTTCCAAAGCCTCGATTTCGAGAACAAGCACATCCGTTTCATCGGTGCCAACATAGCTGACGACGGAAACGTCACCATACCCGTCATGGTAACCCGTGATTGGGTGGATCATCAATGGTTTTTTAATGATCCTTTCGAACTGGTCGAAATACTGGATCAGTATTACAGCGATGACTCCACCTATTATATGGCTGGCAATTTCAGAACAGAGTTGAAAAGGGTCTTGGATATTATAACAGGTTATTCCTACTCGGGTAATGGTGGAAGTCATTATCTTGTGTACAGCAGAACAGATTCATTGAGATATCGTTATTACCCAGACCCGTATTCATGTGTGAATTACCATTGTTCCAGAATATTCGCCGATATGGGACACTCCGCCACTATGTCAATGGATGAAATGTATTATTACACAGATTCTTATGCTGGAATTAGTGTTAGTAATGCGGGGCCAAACGACCAGGTCATTTCCTGGTACATCTCGGAATTGCGTCATGATCCCGTAAATCATTATCAAAACACATACCATGTTCCAGCCATTAAGTTTGGTTATCTTGTTCAGGGTGACACACTAATTCCCCCTATCCATTAAAACCAATATCAATTAAAAAAATGACATGCTTTGAATATTTATCATCAAAATTTGAACTGTCAATTAAACCGCTAAAATGGGGGTTGCTGGCTGTATTATTGATTTGCAATCGTCTCATCGCCCAAAGTAACTGCATCGACCTGACCGATTTGAGCGCCCCGTTCATACATTGCACTTACGGATCCTTTTGGGATCCCTATAGCAATCAGGGGGTCATACCTGGTCGTCATACAGTATTATCCCAACAAGATTACGATTCGATAACATTTGGCCAACTGCCCATGATTCCTCCCGGTGAGACCTATTCCGTTAGATTAGGAAATTCCAGTACTGGTTCGGAAGCGGAGAGCATTAGTGTGGACATCACTATTGACACAAACAGCTTCGACTTGCTCATACTGAAATACGCCGCTGTGTTAAAGGATTTCGGCCATGCTGCAGTCGACCAACCTCGATTCAAATATGAAATCTTAGACATTAATAATAACGCTATTGACCCGAATTGCCTTTCCATGATGTTTATTGCCAGTCCGTCTTTAGGTTGGCACCAGGCCGGGATTGTCCTCTACAAGGATTGGACACATGTAGGGATTGACGTAACCCCTTTTCATAACCAGACCATTCGCGTGCGTTTGACCACTTTCGATTGCGCCGAATACCGCTGTTTCGGATACGCCTATTTCCTCTTGACTTGTGGACAAAAACTCATCACCGCCAGTGGCTGTGGCAATTCCGAATACTCCTATACCGCTCCTGACGGATTTCATTATGACTGGTATTGGCAAGATAACCCAACTCATTCCATCTCAAATAACCAAACCGTAACTGTTCCCGCCGGTTCCTCAGGTGAACTGGGCTGTCGTGTCAGCTTCATCGGAAACCCTTCCTGTGGATTCGACCTCTATACTTCAACAGAACGCCGTTTCCCAATTTCGGCATTTAACGTCTTTGAAACGGATTGTTCAAATAAGTTTGATTTTATTAATGAGAGTTTTGTCTCCCACGACGGAACACATCCCGATGGAACAGGAAGTCAATGTGACGTCGTATTATGGGATTTTGGTGATGGACAATCCTCCAATGATTTCTTTCCAACGCATTCTTACTCATCACCCGGTAACTACACTGTCTCTTTGGTGGCTGCCCTAGATGAGTTCGAGTGTTCTGACACTTCCTATTATGAAGTCTTTGTTCCAGAGAACACCCTGGTCGACACCTTTGCTTGCGAGACCTATTATTGGGAGGGGGTGTTCTATCAGGAAAGCGGAGAATACCAGAAAGTGCTAACAACCGAATTGGGATGTGACAGCTTGGTTACATTGAAACTAGATGTCAACTACAACCCTTCCTTCTCCATCCTCGGAGAACAATGGCCCATCGGCGGCACCGAATTGGCATGGACCCAGTACACCTACAACCTTGTTTTCGACCACCAATACTGTTCCGTCGATTCCATTCGGTGGAGCGTCGACTGTCCCACCATGTCCGTCTCCCCATCCGACAACGGGCTCTCGTGCGACCTCAGCATCTTCTCCCACCTGCCCCAAAACGACTCCGTCCCCCTGCGTGCCACCGCCTACAACCGTTGCGGCACAGAGGAGCGAACCCTATGGATCCATACCTCCTACTACGGCATCGACGACCGGCCTCTGGAAGCGCCCTCCCTCTCCGTCTTCCCTAACCCAACCTCCGCAACGGTGACCGTCGCCGTGACCGGCTTGGCGGGAGAGACCCTTGTCGAGCTGTACAACAGCACGGGCACCCTGGTCACAGCCAGGACAGTGCTCATCACGGAGAACCGACAACACTTCGATTTCGACGTCTCCACACTGCCCGACGGACTCTACACCTTCCGCGTGTCAAATAGCGACATGTCTCTCTCTCACAAAGCCTTCGTCAAGAAATGAGACATTTCCTCACATACTCCCTCCTCGCCGTCCTGCTCCCATTGGCACTCACCTCCTGCCTGAAGCAGGCCAACGAGACCATTCTCGTCCACGACCCACAGCAAGTTCCCTTTATCACCGACAAACGATGGCCTCGCGAACTCCTCGAGCTCTTCGGCGAGGAAAACGTCAACTTTGGCGACACCCCTCCTTCGCTGGACTGCGCCTTCGTATCCAGGCACCGCTACGCAGCCACCAACCTCCCCGAGGGCGAGTCGCCCGCCATAGGGAGCATCTCACCAGTGATCCATTACCACAGGTTCACCAACCAGTACATCCAGATTTGCGAATACCAAGGCATGAACTCGAGCGACAACGTCAGGCATATCGTCGACACCGCATACGTCACCGGCCACGACAGTCTCTTCACCGCTTACTGGCTTGAGACCTGGACGACCAGCGGCTCCCCCACCCTCGCCGTCGTCCTCTCCGGCTCGCTCACCGGCAAGGGCGTCGCCCACTACCGCTACGGTTACCAGATCCTCGGTTATGCTGACGACGACATCCCTTTCAACATCTATCCCTCTGGCAGCGTCTTCGTCTTCCAAAGCCCTGACTCCTTGTCGCATTATGCCCCTTGGTAACATGAAACTCCTTTCCAAACCCATATCGCTCACGCTCCTCTGCCTCGCCGCACTCCTCCCCTTGGTGGCGCAGTCACGACACCCTCATTTCTATGCCGGGGTCACGGCAGGGGCAAGCGCCACCATCCTACATTACACCGACCTTCACGACCATCACCAGAAACTTACCCCCTCGTACTTCGCAGGCCTTGGGCTCGAGTGGCGCCCCGTCAGCAAGTTGTCCTTGGGCCTCGACATCGCCTACTCTCGGAGGAATACTAGCCTGGAGTTCAACACGCCTTACCTACTCGATTTTTCGACAACGGCGCTCACCAACATCTCCTATACCATCTCTGTGTCGGGGCTCGAGGCTCGGCTACCCCTCGCATGGCACTTCGGCAGCCCCGATTCATGGCCCCACGCCTACGGACGGCTTCACGCCTTCGCGGGCCCTTTCCTCTTTCTCCCCCTCGCGGGGTCCATCGGCTGGACCCGCACCCATCTCAACGACGGTCAGGTCATCGACTCCTACCTCCTGCCGCTCTCCTCAAGCTCACACTACCCCTACGACTATGGTGTCATGGCCGGTTTCGGCGTAGCCTGCAAGCTGGGTGCCAAACAATCCCACTGGCTCGTCATGGCCCGCCTCACCCTCTGCTACGGCCTCTCTGACACCTTCTCCGACAAAGAAAAGAATCTCGCCGTCGGCCACTTCTACGGCCTCGGCGACATCCAGCACGAGACTCTGGGCGAACGATACATCCGACAGGTCTCGCTTTCAGTCACCATTGCCCTTCCCATGAAATCCAGACCGCCTGACGCCTGCTGGATCGTTGATAATTAATAAAAAAGCAGAGGTGGCATTTTATGCCACCTCTGCTTTTTTCCGTCTTCTGATTTTATTAAACCATCAGTGCACCGACCAGTCCCAGAATTGCGTAGAATTCAGGAAGAGCAGCGTAGATCAACGTGTTGGTGAACACGTTGTGACCCTGGCTCACGCCGACGATACCGTTGGCGCAAACCTGACCCTGACGGATGGCAGAGATCATGCAGACCAGACCCACACAGAGACCCACACCAAAGATGATGAGACCCTGTGAAGGATCAGCCTTCAACTTGCTCAGCAGCATGAAGAAAGCCACAAAGCCATAGATACCCTGGGTGGCCGGCAAAGCCGACAACACCATGAAATTACCCGATGCCTCGGGACGTTTCTTGAGACCGCCCTCGGCAGCGTTGCCCGCCGTCGAAGTGCCAATTGAACTTCCGATACCAGCCAAGGCCAACACAAGGCCCAAACCGAGATAACCTAAAATTGTTGCTAACATAGTTTAAATTGTTTATTTGTTTATTATAATTTGTTAATTTTCAGTTTTCAGCGGATGATACTCTCTGCCCGAGCCTTCGTAGCCTGAGTTCTTGAAGAACTCCAAAAAGTTCAGACGCAGAGGATGCACGAAAGCGCCCAGCACGCACATGGCGACGTTCAAGGTATGACCGACCACCACGATGAGGATGAAGGGAATCCATCCGGCACCGCCATCACCGAGAGCCTGCACACCGATGGCATTGAAGGCCTCGCCGAGTTTGGCACCCGCCAAGCCGAGAGCATACAGACGCAGGTAACTAAGCACATCGCCGAGCAACCCCGTAGCGGTGTTATAGGTCTCCCATAAACCTGAGCCGAAGTTCAGCAACGGGTTGCGATGCAGGTCGTTGAGGAAGAAGATGCCCAAGGCCGACAACACGCCGATGCCGATGATGACCCATTTGGTCACCGCCTTGTCCATCACACCCATCAGGGCCAGACCGCCCACGATGACACCTCCCACGATAAGCAAGGTCCATCCCCACGTACTCAAAGAGTTAGCGAAGCCTTTCACCTTGGTGCTCTGGTAGGTCTTGACAATCATGGCGAGACAGATATGCACGATACCGACCAACAAAGCCAATACCATGGTGCCATCGAAACCGGCTATCTGCGAAGGAAGCATGCATTTCTTCACCCCTTCGGGTAGCCAGCTCCAAGTGAGCATGTCAACAGAGAAAAAGGTGTGGAACAAAAAGCCCACCACGGTGGTGGCGATACCCAGGGTGATGCCCAATGGGGCAATCTTTCCCAGCATCTTCTTCAAAGCGAGGCTGGCGCCGATAAGCACCAAGCCATAGCCCATATCGCCCATGCAGAAGGCAAAGAACAACATGAAGAAGATGGAGATGAACACCGTCGGGTCGAATTCATCGTACTTGGGACGACCGTACATGTCGGTGAGCATCTCGAACATCGAGACAAACTTGTTGTTTTTCAACTTGATGGGCGGGTTGTCGTCAACCACAGCCTTATCAGCCACATAAAACACATGCTCCTGTTCGAGCATCTCACGCAGGGCTGCCTCCTTATCAGTGGGGACAAAGCCCTCGAACACCGTCAGGTAGTCTTCGGCAGCCTTCTCGCCAGCGATGCCTGCCAGATGCAGGTCGAGTTTCGACAACAACTTGTCGAGTTCTCTTTGAAGGTCAGGCTCGTGGCATTTCAGCTCAGCGAGATGCCGGTCGTACTTTTCAACATCGTCTTCCAGCAACTTGATCTCCTTCTCTATGGAAGAGCAGTCCCTTGTGGGGGCAGGCAATTCTTTCAGCGGGAATTCATACTCTTCACTATCGGCGACCACCACAAAATAGGTGTAACCCTCCAGTTCAGATATCTCGCTCAATGCATATTGTTCTTTCCATGCGGGGTCGACGACCTTTGTCTTATAGAAATGCAACTTCAATCCCTTTTCGGCGAGGCGTTTGATGCCATTCACATCGAAGTTTCCCCATGGCCTGCTTTCCTCCAGTTCTTTTCGGAGTTGGGCCAGTTGGTTCAAGGCTTCGTCTTTTCCGCTGATGGTATCCAACACGTTCACTGCGAGGTCGCCGTATGTCTTTTCGGCGAACTCGGCAGGCTCCACTTGTTTGAGTGCGGAGAGTGCCTTGCGGTAGATTTCGGCCCGGAAGGCCAGTTTCTCCGACTGCTCGTCGACGGGCTTCACGGAGCGTGTGATGTCGACCAAGCCAATCTGCTGGAGTTTGGCAAGGAAGGCATCGGCGTCGCCGCTCATGAGGATGAAGTCATATTTTGTCATTTCAGTTACCATACTCTTCCTCCTCTTCTTCTACTATGTGTTTATTCTTCACGATTTTTTGGGAGGCTTTGGAGAGGTTCTCCTCGTCTTCCATATATCGCTTGATCTTACGTATGGCTTCGTTATAACCAGGAATTTGCACCTTCTCGTAAAGGTTGACTTTCTGTGTGGTCTTCTTGCGTTGGTAGTCGAGGATACGGCTCACCTCGGTATAGACCTCCGACTCGATGCCCAACTGCGCCAAGTTTTTCAAGATTTGAACTCCGTCGGCATACCACATGGGCTTGGTGAAAAGGTTGATGTCCTTCACGTCGAACAGCACCTCCTCCAAAGCCGGCACGGGCACGCCTGCGATCTTGACGGTCTTCAGCTTGACATCGGTCACTGAAATCAGTCCTGGCTCAAATTCATTCCAAAGCCGGGCCATGTACCCATACGACTTGAGTTCGGCCTCCAACTGTGCGACAAGACTCTCCGAACGCTGCTTGGCTTTCTTCACCTCAAGACGCAACGCACTCTCCTTACTCTTTAAAGTAGGAAGAGCACGCGTACGTGTCTTGAGCTGCTTGTTCAGCTCATTCAGCGAGGTCTTGTTATATTGAAACTTAATAGCCATTGATAATTATTTAGAATTTAGAATTTAGAGGGATCAATCAACGGCTTTCCAATACTTCTCAATTAGTTTCTCTTTTAAGCCGGTCTCGGCTTTAGTAAAGTATTTTCCGAAGAGTTCCCAACCCGTGTCAAGCATCTCTTCGATGGAGATGTTGACGTCGATGGCCAGCAGACGTGTGGCGTATTCCTTGGCATAGTCGAGGCAGCGCAGATCGTAGTCGCTCAGGTCGAAGCCGTTTTCAAGTTTGGTCTTGGCATTAGCGGCGTCGGCGTAGAGTCGCACCGAGGTGTTCATCACAGCGCTGTGGTCCTCGCGGGTCTTCTTGTTCTGCACCAGCTGTTTCAGACGCGACAGCGAACGGAACGGGTCGACGATGACCTTGCCCGAGTCGGGGTCGGCACGGAGGAACAGCTGGCCTTCGGTGATGTAACCCGTATTATCCGGGATGGCGTGCGTGATATCGCCGTCGTTCAGTGTCGTCACGGCGATGATGGTGATGGAACCGCCATCAGGGAGTTGCACGGCCTTCTCGTAGATCTTCGCCAAGTCGGAATACAACGAACCCGGCATGGAGTCCTTCGAAGGAATCTGGTCCATACGGTTACTCACGATACTCAAGGCGTCGGCGTAAAGCGTCATGTCGGTGAGCAGCACCAGCACCTTCTCGTTCTTATCCACTGCAAAATATTCAGCGGCGGTAAGTGCCATGTCGGGAATCAGCAGACGCTCGACAGGCGGCTGGTCGGTGGTGTTCACGAAGCTGATGATCTTATGCAGGGCGCCCGCGCTCTCGAACTGGTTCTTGAAGAAGAGGTAGTCGTCGTTGGTCAAGCCCATGCCTCCGAGGATGATCTTATCCACATCGGCACGGAGGGCTACCATGCTCATCACCTGGTTATAAGGTTGGTCTGGGTCGGCGAAGAACGGAATCTTCTGGCCGGAGACCAGGGTGTTATTCAAGTCGATGCCTGCGATACCCGTGGGGATGAGTTGTGAAGGCTGGCGGCGTTTGAAGGGGTTCACCGAGGGACCGCCGATTTGGCGTTTCTCGCCTTCCACGGCCGGACCGCCGTCGATGGGTTCTCCGTAGGCGTTGAAGAAACGTCCCGCGAGGTCGTCGCTCACGTTCAAGGTGGGGGGCTCGCCAAAGAAGGTCACTTCGGCATTGGTGGGGATGTCCTCTGTTCCGCCGAACACTTGGAGGGTAACGGCTTTATCTTTGATTTTCACCACCTGTGCCAGACGGCCAGCCACAAGAGCCAGCTCATCGTTGGAGACGCCTTGTGCCTCAAGGGTCACGGTGGCCTTGGTGATGGCGGTCAGCTTGGTATAAATGCGTTGAAAGGCTTTCTCACTCATGATTCAGTTCCTCCTTAAGCTGGTTCAGATATTTGTTGAATTGTTCCGACTGATATACGGAGTAGTTCATCTGGCGGCAGATGTTGATGAGGCCCTTGAAATAGGTCGTGCACTCCTCGAAGTTATCGAACTTGAAGCTGCGGTCGCAGATATCAAGGACCAGATCGAGCATGAACTTCTGGCGTTCGAGTGGTGTAGAGCCGTCAATGTCGTCGAAGGCATCCTGTTGAAGGATGACGAAGTCGACGAGTTCCGACTTCCAGTATTGCTCGTGGTACGACATCGGAACGCCGTCGTCGCCCAAGATGTTGATTTGCTCGAAGGCGTCCTTGCCTCGGCGGATGATGTATTTGGTCTTGGTCACTTTGTCGACCCAGCCTTTTTCGATTTTAGCGTCTAAATATTCTATGATCTCAGGATACTCTAGGTATTTGGAATAAGAGTCTACGGGGTCGACGGCGGGATAGCGTTTCTTGTCGGCGCGGTTTTGCGAGAGGCCGTAGAAGCAGCGGGCCGCTTTCTTCGTCGACTCGGTGACAGGTTCCTTGAGGTTACCGCCGGCGGGCGACACCGTACCGATGAAGGTGATGGAGCCTGAGGCGCCGTTGTTGAGTTTCACATAACCCGCACGGGCGTAGAAGTTGGAGATGATGGCCGAGAGGTCGACGGGGAAGCCGTCCTGACCGGGCAGTTCTTCCAGACGGTTACTCATCTCACGGAGGGCTTGTGCCCAACGCGAGGTGGAGTCGGCCAGCAGGAGCACCTTCATGCCCATGGCGCGGTAGTATTCGCCGAGGGTCATGGCTGTGTAGACAGAGGCCTCACGGGCGGCAACCGGCATGTTCGACGTGTTGCAGATGATGATGGTACGTTCCATCAGCGAGCGACCCGTGTGTTTGTCTTTCAGTTCGGGGAACTCGGTGAAGATTTCCACGACCTCGTTGGCACGTTCACCGCAGGCTGCCATGATGATGATGTCGGCGTCGGCTTGTTCGGCGAGGGCGTGTTGCAGCACGGTCTTGCCGCAGCCGAAAGGTCCCGGGATGAAACCCGTGCCGCCTTCGGCGATGGGGTTGAGTGTGTCGATGCAACGCACACCCGTCTCCATCACTTTGAAGGGACGCGGTTTCTCCACATAGCCACCCACGGCCACCTTGACGGGCCATTTCTGCATCATCGTCACAGTCACTTCTTCGCCGTCGGCGTTGACTAAAGTGGCGATGGTGTCGGTGACCTTATATTGACCGGCGGGAGCTATTGTCTTAACGGTATAGGAACCTTTAAAACTGAATGGCACCATGATTTTGTGGGGCAGCCATCCTTCTTTGACTTCGCCCAGCCAGTCGGCGGCAACCACTTGGTCGCCAGGTTTGGCGATAGGCGTGAAGTCCCAAAGTTTCTCTTCGTCGAGGGCCTTGGTGTATTCACCGCGTTTCAGAAACACCCCTTCCATGGTGGCGAGGTTGTTCTGCAGGCCGTCGTAGTTGCTCGAAAGCAGACCAGGTCCCAAGGTCACCTCAAGCATGTAGCCTTGGAATTCCACCTTGTCGCCGATCTGGAGGCCGCGGGTGCTCTCAAACACCTGCACGGAGGCTTTGTTCCCGTTCACCTTGATGACCTCTGCCATCAGCTCGACGCCGTCGAGGTCGATGAAACAGATCTCATTCTGTGCCACAGGGCCGTCCACCTCAACAGTGACGAGGTTCGCAATGATTCCTGTAACTTTTCCTGTTGTTTTCATATATGTAATTCTTAATTCTTACTTCCTTCTTCTGTCTTCTGACTCCTGACTTCTTCAACCAGTTTCTTAAACATCTCCTGTCCCTTGACCGGATCGAGTTCAGCCCAACGTTGGACTGTCTTGGCCTTGACCAGGAAGGCAAGGATGGCGTTCATGTTGAAGTAATCCAGACGAGCGATGTCGGAGGCTTTTTCCCATTTCAGCTCATCCATCTTGTGTTCACGTTCCACGAAGTCGGCGTCGGCGAGGATTTCTTCAATCCGCTTGCCTTCCTCGAAGTCGGCCTCGGGCATCTCCACCATGTAGTCCTCTCCTTTCTTGCCAAGGCGTTTGGCCAGATATTGGACCTTCATGTTGCGCAACCGTCCGTCGAAGTCGAAGTACTCGCGGATGAAGCGGTTCTTGCTCTTGGCTGCTTTGGCGTAGAAGTCGGAACCGAGGCTGTCTTCATTAAAGCCCTCTTCCATGAGTTCGACCAGCTGCTGGTCTTTCTCGGAGAGCAGTTCCATGATGGACTCCTTCACGGCGGCATAGTCGAAGTTCGTGTTCTCGAAGCCCGAAGTCAGTTCCGGCAAGCCGGCCACGATATAGACGTAGTTATCCATCAGCCAAAGAGGATTTTCTTGGTGGCGGGACGCAGATAGTTGGCGATGAGTTGGGTGAACTCGTCATCGGTGAATTGGAGCACATAGCCTCCGTCCTTGGGGGCCACTTTGAAGCCGCCGTTCATCTTCTTGGAGTAGTCCACTTTCACTTCGCCCTTGAACTGGTTGGCGATTTCGTTTTGCACGAACGGTTCCAGTTGGGCTTTCAGTGCCTCGGGCAGGATGAGGTCGAGTGCCACGGGGCTGGCGTTCTGCGGGTTGAAGGCTTTCACCACGCTGGCGATCAGCTCTTTCACGAACTCGGCGTTGCCCATGCTGGCTTTGACACCTTGTTGGGCTGCCTTGGCGACCACCATCTGTTCTATCTCCTGTTTGGTGACGGCGATGCTTTGGGTGGCGGCCATCTTCACGTCGGCAGCCACCTTGGTCTTCAGCTCGTCAGCTTCCCTGTTGGCTTGGGCGATGATGCGTTCCGCCTCGGCTTTGGCCTGAGCAACGATGGCTTCGGCTTCGGCATGGGCCTTCTGAAGCAGCTCCTCACCCTCCTGTTTTCCCTTCGATAGACCCTCGTTATAGAGCCTGTCGGTTAGTTCTTGAAGTTTGTCTTGCATATACTTTTATTTATTATCCATTTTTTAGTGGGGCAAAGGTAGCAAAATTCTGAGTAAAAAAAAACATTATACGAAAAAAAAGTTTTGCAAGAAGAGGTATCTTTTTTGGCAAACCTTAATTCCGCAACACTATAATTTAACTTTATTTATAAGTTCCTGAGCAACAAAAAGTTGCCCAGGATTTTGCCATGTCAGAATTTTCACTTATCTTAGTGTTGCAAAAAGAAAACAAGCAAAA